>Ga0302324_100001537_pt1 | contig 55774 bp, 45 predicted proteins | sample Palsa_T0_1_FD_201949 | JGI IMG/M metagenome (GOLD analysis project Ga0302324, IMG submission 201949) | Peat permafrost microbial communities from Stordalen Mire near Abisko, Sweden - Palsa_T0_1 | ecosystem: Environmental > Terrestrial > Soil > Palsa > Peat permafrost | place: Sweden: Abisko...
TTCGGTTTCCCGCACGTTTCGTTTCATCGAGTGGCTCACCGATCTCCACGACAACCTCCTCGACGAGCCCGTCGGGCGGGTCGTCAACGGCATCGGCGGCGCGGCCACAATTCTGTTGTGCGTAACCGGCGCCGTGATCTGGTGGCCGGGCTCCGGCAGATGGCGCCGGGCGCTCACCATCAGCTGGAAAGCGGACGCGCGCGCGTTCAACTGGGCGCTGCATCGCGCGGTGGGCATCTGGTCCCTGGCGTTCATTTTTTTGTGGGGCTTCTCCGGCATTTACCTCGCCGTTCCCGAGCCATTCGAAACCGCGGTGGCTTTCCTCGATCCGCCCGCTCGAGCCAGCCGAAAAGCGACGATCGCCGAGCAATCGCTGAGCTGGCTGGCGAGGCTTCACTTCGGCAGATTCGGCGGCATGTCCACCAAGCTCATCTGGACGCTCTTCGGCATCGCACCCATCGCGCTGGTAATCACAGGCCTGTGGATGTGGTGGGCGCGAGTGGTGCGTCCAAAGCTTCTGCGCCCCAAGTCACTCGCCAAAAGCGTCTAGCGCGGATTTGAGAAGTGGCGGATCATCCAAACCACCCAGGCCACGTTGAACACAACAAAACCCGCAATCACGGAGACGATTGGCCCGGTCGCCATCCGGGGAGGGGAAGTGAAGTTCGCTTGAATCGCCAGGCCCATTGCCAGCACGAGTATCAACAGCAGGACGCAGCTGTACCAGGCAAAGTAGCGCTCGAAGAATGCCAGCGTTTCGGCGCGGCGCTCCGGCGCGAGCCAGTATTCCTTGTTCGGGAGATGGATGCGTTCCAGCGGCTTCTTCGCAATCGACCGCGGCACCAGATACCCCACGAGCGCGGCTATGCCGATGACCGCCGCGTAAACGACGAAGAACGATTGCTTTGGCATCCACCCATTGGGCATCCCCGATGACCCAAAGTGCGAAGCCATTCGCGCCGGCAACTGCGGAAAAGCGAGTACCGCCTGCACTGCCGCGCAAGCGGCGATCACGCCAAAAATCATCCTGGGCACCCGCGTCCCGCCCATAGCGCTCCTTGATTGCGAATATCAATTAACGTTACCGGGCCGATCCAATGCGGGCAATTCCGAGCGCTCCGCGCGTGTCGCGGAAGCCAACGGCGTCTGGTCTTTTCGGGTGCCCGACCCTTTGTCGTGTAAGGGTCGGTCTTCGCATATGCCGATTCATCGGCTGGGAATGACACGGTAGCGTTCCGACCCTCGACACCGGAGGGTCGGGCACCCGGAAATTCAGAGGCGTGCTACGCTACTTCCTTTCTGGAGGAGCTGGCCCGACATGCCTCTCGATCCCAAACGCACCATTGCCGAGCTGAAAGAATTGTGCGCGCTTACCGGCGACGCCAACGGCGCGCAGCGCGTCGCGTGGACGGATACTTGGCTCAAGGCGCGGGAGTGGTTCGCCGGCAAGCTCGTGGGATTGCCCGTCGAGCATCACTACGACGCGGCCGGCAACAACTGGGCGACTCTTCCCGGCGCGAGCGAAAAGGCGTTGCTGATTGGCGGGCATCTCGATTCTGTGCCGAACGGCGGCTGGCTGGATGGCGCGCTCAACGTGCTCGCGACGCTCGAAATCCTTCGCCGGATCAACGAGGAATTTCACGGACGGCCGCCCGTCACCATCCGGGTGGTCGATTGGGCGGACGAAGAAGGGGCGCGCTTCGGGCGCAGCCTGCTGGGCTCCTCCGCGTTCGCGGGCACGGCGACGGTTGCCGCCGACCGCCTCCGCACCGATCGCGACGGCGTCCGCATGGACGAAGCCCTGCGCCGCTGCGGCGTCGAGATGGATCGCTTCTCGGAAGCCGCGCGCGAGCAGAAAAACGCCGCGGCCTATATCGAGCTGCACATCGAGCAAGGCCCGGTGCTAGAACGCATGAACCTTCCGCTGGCCGTCGTGCTGGGCACCAAGGGAGTCGAGCGGCACGCCATTACGTTCCATGGACAGGAGGCGCACTCGGGTTCCACTCCCATGAACGCCCGCCGCGACGCGCTCGCCGCCTGCGCCAAACTCGCGCTCGAAATTCGCGCCATTGCCGGCAAGCATCCCGACGCGGTGTGCACGATGGGCAGCGTCAAAACGTTCCCCGGAATCGTCACGGCGGTAGTAGGCCGCTGCGAAGCCACGCTGGACCAGCGCGACCTCGACGCGCAGGTGCTGGCGACGATGTTCCGCGAGGCCCGCGAAGCGAGCGAACGCTTTGCCCGCGAAGAGCACTGCACGGTGGAATGGTCGCGCATCTGGCAGATCGAGCCCATCGCCTTCGACGCGAAGATGCTCGATCTATGCGACGAAGCCATCCGCGAAGTCACCGGCGCCGCGAAGGCGCACCGCATGCCCTCCGGCCCGCTCCACGACGCCGCCGAAGTCTCCCGCGCCGGAATCCCCACGGTGATGATGTTCCTGCAGTCGCTCGGCGGCATCAGCCACAACAAAATCGAAGACACCCGCGAGGACCACCTCGAACTCGCCGTTCGCGCCTTCGACCGCCTCGCGTCCAAAGCTATCGCCCATCTCGCCTGAGTTGGAATTTGTTGCGGGTGCCCGACCCTTGGAAGTGCTGGGGGTCGATCTTTCTCCCATCGGCGGCGCGATGAGATATGGAAACTCCGCGGCGCAAGTTATAATTCACGCTTCAAATTCTGCGTTGCGGAACGCGGGCTGTTCCGCCGATACGGAGGCACGCCATGTACGACATGAAGAATCTCGCCAAGATGAAGACGATCGAAGCTAACGCGTCCGAGGCGATGAAAGCGTTTGTCGCGTTTGACAAGGCCGCGATGGCCGCCGGGGCCATCCCCGTAAAATACAAGGAGCTGATGGCGCTGGCCGTAGCCTTCACGACGCAGTGCCCCTATTGCATCGAGATTCATGCGAACAAGGCGCGCCAGGCCGGTGTCAGCGACCAGGAAATCTCCGAAGCGGTATTCGTGGCCGCCGCGCTCCGCGCCGGAGGAGCCGTCACGCACGGCACGCACGCGATCAAAGCGCACGAGTAGCGGCCATTGTTCGGGTCGTCGACGGAGTTGTCGATGCCGCGTACCTGAATTTGCGGGTGCCCGACCCTTTGAAGTTTAACGGTCGGTCTTTCGTACATCCCTGGAGGAGAAGGGAATAGCGGGGAATCGCGGGAAAATAAAAAGAGGGGCGCTGGATCGTTCACAGCCGCCCCTCTAGTCTACAGCTAATTTTTCGAGTACCTCAGAGATCACCTCCTTCTCGGCAAGCAGCCGATGCACAGCCTTATTATAAATCATGAGCCAACGTCCGCCAAATTCGCAAATTTGCGCGCCGGATCTATTCCCGGAAGCATACGCGCCCGGTGCCGCAAGGCGCGTGCAGTGCCAGAGTTTCCGCATCATTCTTTACATAGACTTAACAACCAGAGAAACGGTCAAGTGCTAGACTTTTTTCAACCATTGTTAGCGAGGGCAGGTTCGGGCAGTACCCTTTACCGAACCTGCCCTCCCCCAAGCTGGAACGATTTCCGCCGCTACGACTTCGCCCCGCACTCCAACTCCGCGCTGTCGATCTTTCTCGTATTCAGAATGGCCTGGTCCCTATTCGTTTTCGCGAAAATTTTGATATGGTGTGGGGCGCAACGGAAACCCCGACGAGGTGACCATGCGGAATTGTGCCAACAGTAAGCGCGCCGCCGTCAAAGCCATCGGATGGCGCGGTATCGTCATATACCTCGCTCTCGCCGCGGCGCTCTCGCCTCGCGCAGCCGCTCAATCTCTGGCAAAAGCCGGAACGGGAATGGCGCACGACATGTCCGGCATCTGGGATGCCCCCATCGGCCAGCGCACCATCGTGCCGGCGCAGCCGCAGCACAATCCGGCTCCTCCCATGACGCCGGCGGCGCAGGCTCAGTTCGATTCCAACCGGCGCGAGCTCACCGACGATCATCCCATCACCATCAATCCCGTCTATCGCTGCCACCCGCCGGGCGTGCCGGACGCCTACACCAACGGCGGCTACCCGTTTGAAATCGTGCAGACGCCGCAGCGGATTTTCATGTTCTACGAATCCGCGCACCTGTGGCGGGAAATCTGGATGGATGGACGCGAGATGCCCAGGGATTCCGACCCGCTGTGGATGGGCTACTCCGTCGGGCATTGGGACGGCGACGACCTCGTCGTCGAAACCGCGCACTTCAACGACAAGACGTGGATCGACGGGCAGGGCCATCCCCACAGCGAAGACATGAAGCTGACCGAGATATTCCACCGTCCCCAGCACGACCGCCTGGAGATTGAATTCAGGATCGACGACCCGAAGTCCTACACGGCCACCTGGATCATCCGCTATCACTATAATCTGAAGCCCAAGTGGGAAATCGGCGAAGCGTTTTGCATCGTCGAGGACGAGGCGCGCTTCATCGAGCAACTCGTTCCGAAAGCCAGCGCAAAATCTGGGACAGCCGTCCCGCGCAATTGAGAGTCAACTGCGCCGGAGAAACATCCAAAGAGACATCAAACGAAACGTCAAAAGAAAGACCGACCCTTACACTGCAAAGGGTCGGGCACCCGGAAAAGCAAAAACACAAATCGCGCGTTGGCGGCTACTTTAGGTCGGCCGTGGGCATGCACGACAGCGTGATCGACTTCACCGTGGAGCTGTCGTTGTACATTTTCACGTAGGCCTTCCACCCATCGTCGTTCCGGGGGAGCTTCTCGTTATCCTCGGGAGGATTGATGTGGTAGGTGATTACTTCGGAATCCGAGTAGCTCCAGTTGCCGGTCTTCGGATCCTTGACGATCACGCGCGAAACAAAAATGTCGTTTGTTTTGACGCCGTTCTTGCGATACCAGGCCTTGTGAGCCTTCACCGCCGCCAGGAAGGCATCCATCGCGCCTGGCTTGATTTCCGAGACGCGCACGATGGCGATATGGCCGTTTTTGCATGCAGGCAAAGGGTGGTCCTGCGCCATTGCCGGAGCCGCTTGTAGAACCAGTAGCGAGAAGAGAAACAGCACGAAGCGCATCGGTAAATCCTCCAGTGAGAGATTGGGGGCCCAGTGTGCGGATACTCGGGAAGCGAACTTCTTTCGGCACGCGCGAGTAACGGTCCTATACGAACGAATCCTTGTCAAGCGCCATCGGCCATCATGCCGGACCGAGAAGTCAGACGTTCTGGCCTTTCAGTTCGGCGGCCGACATCGCATGCATCCGGTGAAGCGCTTTGGCGAGCGCCTGAAGCTGGACATGCATCAGCTCCGCGCTCAGCTTGTCGATGCAGCCATTCGGCGACGCGGCGCAAAGATAGTCGGGCGCGGCCATGAACGCCGCAGTGGGAACGCCCGCCGCAGCGAGTGCGTTGCCTTCGCCGAAGAATCCGCCCTTCACCGGATTGATCACCGCGATGTGCCGGTCGCCCAGGCCCTGAAACGCATCGAGCATCACGTCACCGGTGGACTTCAGCCGCGTGAGCGCCAGCACCCACTCGTCGCGGCCCGTCGGCTTGTAATTCTTCAGCGCGGCGTCATCGACCCACTCGCGGGAGCCCAGGTGCTCCACGGTGAGCGCGGCCACGGTCTTTTGAATCAGCTCGGGATGCTTGGCGATCACTCCGCGGATCGACGGCACGTAGCTATTCGCGAAATGCCCGGTCGAGAGCACGAACACCATGGTTCGCTTGCGCTCCGCCCTGGGAATCCGCGAGAAATACTTCGCCAGCGCGACGATCCCGATGCCGCCGTTTTCCTGCAAGGCGTTGCTTCCGTCCGTGTGCGTATTTACGATGATCACTTCATCGAACGAACTTCCGGGAAGAGTCGCGATGATCGTCTCGGTCGGCGCATCGGGAAAAGTATCCGCTTCAAGAACCACGGTCGCCTTGGCGCCGCTGCCCGCCATGGCTTTCAATCTGGCGCCGCTCTCGCGTCCCACATACAGTGCGGGGATATTCTGCAGGGCGCTTCCGAAGGGGGCGTACTGGTCGGCCGCGTTGGCGTCGGAAACGTTGGTCCAACCCAGAATCACCGCCGCGGCGCCCGCTTTTTGAAACGGAGCAAGCTTGTTGACCGGCGAGCGAAGCATCGAGTGCGTCGCGGGCATGGCAGTGCCGCGCGGCAGAACGCCCCACGGTTGATACATCTCGCCCCACGCTCCGGGTTCATTGGCGATATCGACGAAAACGATTTTCCCTTCCACGCCGGAAAGTCGATACGCAGGATGCGTCCCGCCATCGACCAGCTCACCGGTTTCGCCCTCCGGCGGCGTCTGCCCGGAGTAGGGCCAGTAAGAGGTTACTGGAACCTTGAAGAGCTGCCCGGACGCGGGCTGGATGCCAATCCCCCAGCGCTTCGCCTCCCAGCGCGGAAACGTGTAACGATCGCGCGCGATTTCGAGCCCTAGCGACTGCAATTGCGTAGCAAGAAACTCCACAAACTCCGTGTGCGCCTTGTTCCCCGTAAATTTTGGCCCGAGCCCGGCCATCCACTTCACGTGTTCCCACACCTCTTTCTGCGACGGCAGCAGGGCAGGGCGAAATTCCGTTCCCACGCTTTCCATGAAGAAGGGAATCGCGTCCGCGCGAGCGCGTGAGGCGGCCGCGAACGCCGACAGCGACGCAGCCCACTTCATGAATCCACGGCGGGAAAATGGCATAGCCTTCCTCCTTCAACGCTTCAGGTTACTCCGGCCCGCGAATCGTACCGCCGCTGCGCTTTGCAGCGCAATGCATCCGCCCGAAAATAGCGATATGCCCATGATCACAAGGCACCGTGATCATGATCACCGTCACGAGGCGGCGGTTAGCAGTATTGCTTACGCAATTGGATATAGCCAACGTCAAGGACGATAACGCCATGGCGAGAAACAAGAGTGACGAGAAAGCACCTGAAACCCTCAAGGCCGCCGAAGAGAAAATGGATCGCGCTCTGGCTGCTTATTCCCAGGAGAATGCCGATCCCGAACTTCGCCAACGCCTGATCGACGACCTGCAAAAATCGACGAACGAATTCCTGAAACTACGTGAGGAGCAATTCCAAAGAATCCAGAGAGACGGGGAGCAAACCATGCTGGAAGAGCTGGTGTTCTGCGATTGCGAACACAGCGCGGATTGCAAAATCGACCACTGGAAGATATGCAAGATCCGCATCCAGAAAGATGCGGAAGCTTCCAAGCGGCCGCCCGAATAGGCAGCGTGAGGCCCGGCGGCCGGACGTCTCGTTAGCTGGCCACTTAAAGCGAAGGTGCTATTTAATGGGCACCTCGACGTAGCGGAACGGCGGCTCCACGTTCTTGTACCAATGCAGCGTGTTGGGCGGAACGATGTACACATCGCCTCTGCTGATGCGATGCGACTCGCCCCCGCCGACGGAATCGCCGCCGAACTTGTCGGGCCCCGCAGCCTTCGTCGTTCCGCCGATCACCAGCGTCGCGGCCCCGCTCACCACGTACACCACGGCGGTATATCCCGTATGACTGCATCCTTCGGGCTTGCACGCGGACTTCACCGACTCCCGGCTGTGCGTATCCACTTTGTAAATCGTGCCGTTGGAGGTGTGGTTCCACAAAAGATTCGTGCCGCCGTTATCGAGCGCCTTGTCGAAAGATGCGTCCAGCTTCTCGTGATCAAAAACGGTCACCACCCCGGGCTTTTCCTGTGCCATGGCGCCCGGCGGCCAGGCCGCACCGATTACAAGAACTGCCAAACCTGCCAAAACGGTCCTGCGAATGTTCCACATAGTCGCCAGCCCTCCGCTTGCCGGTCTCACTTCGATTGTCAGTGGTCGTTGTGCGGCGGCATTAAGCGTCCGTCGCACCGCGGATTGGACAGCAAACCGTTGCCGGATGTCAACTGGCTCCGCTTGTCGGTTTGTTCAGCCGAGGCGCGGATCGTGTGATGAAAACCTCGCACCGGAATGCCGGCTTGGGGAAAAAAATCAAGGAAGGGGCGCTAGCGAAAGGTTTCGAGGAGCTTGATCTCCTGAGGAGTCAGCAGTTGATGCCACTCGTCATCCTTCCGGATGCCGGTGAAATTTGTCAGGAAGCGGGCCGTATTGCCCACGACGTGGTGCGGTTTCGATCTCAGGTCCAGATTTACGGCCACATCGGGCAGATTCAGGAAGCGGAAGATTCGCTGCAGCTCTTCCTCCGGACGGGCGCAGAAAGTGTCGTAATCGACCATAAGTACGGAGTCCGAAGGAAAGTCGGAGAGAACCCGTGTCGTCAGGCTCTGGGCCTCCAACCACCGGAGGGCGGAGCGCCGGAGATCCCGCCGGCCGAATTCCGGCTTCCTGCTTTTATCGGAGGAGACGGTTCCCTGGATGCTCCGGGTCAGCCGGATCACCTTAATGGCAAGGGTCCCGGCGTTATCCGCGTGGAGTTCCGGCAGCAGTCGGAGGTAGGGCAGGGATTTTGACGAGTCTACGAAACAGGTCGAATCCGTCGCTTCGAACACCGCGGGGAAGAAGATGTTGTGGCCAGCGCGGTACTCGCGAAGTTTCTCTTGGCGTCCCGGCAAAAAGGGAGCAACCCAGCGATTTACGCGGTCAATCAGGTGGTTTCTGTGGAGCGGAACGTAGGCGCGATTGACTACGGCGTTCCTCGCCAGGCGTGGACGGAGGGGAAAATTGAAGAAATCCACAGCGACTCCGGTTTTCTCCCGGATCTTGAGATGCGCCGTTTGCCAGTACGTACAGTCCTTCAAAGCGGCCCCACACGAGCATTGATACCCGTGCGGCGTGTCCACCGAGGCCAGGGGATAGCAATTGTAAAATTCTCCGATCGTGCTCACCGACGGATGCATATTGAGCGCCATCGACAGGATCGTGGAGCCTGAATACAGAGGGGACGTGATGTATGCGTGGCAATACACGAGGCCCTAACCGAGCCTCGAAATGTACCTCACGATGCAACATCCAATAAGGACCTGGAACAATCCGCTGCATAGTTGAGGGAATTCTGGAAATTGTCCAGCGCGCCGAGCACTTTCGCAGCGCTTTGGGGCGGTGTTTCACGATCCGTGGCGCACACAACTTCCGGCGCCAGGGGCAACTCATACGGGTCGTCGATCCCAGTGACCTGGTGAATCTGGCCCGTGCGCGCGCGCAGGTAGACGCCGTTGACGTCGCGCTGCTGGCAGACCTCCAAGGGAGCATTTACATACACTTCGAGAAAATTCCCGATAGCCGCGCGCATCTCATCCCGGACGGCCCGGTACGGAGAAATGGCGGAAACGAGCACGATGACCCCGTTGCGCGTCAGCAGTTCCGCGACGAAGCCGATTCGGCGGGTGTTCTCGTCGCGGTCTTCCTTGCTGAAGCCGAGGCCTTTGCTCAGGCGGCGGCGTACAACATCGCCGTCCAGCCATTCCACTCGATGCCCCCGCGAGCGCAAAGTCTCATAGACCGACCGGCTGATGGTGGTCTTTCCCGCGGAACTCAAACCCGTAAACCAGACGGTCAATCCCTTTCCCCGCTTTGCGTCGCCCGGCAGTGCATCTGGATAAGACATGATTCTTTCCGATGGCCTCGCCTGTTTCGACGGCTCTCCAAGCCCCGTCCCGCCGAAAAACACCTGCTTTACAGTTCCGCCTTTTCGGCGAAAAAGTTCCCGAGAACTCAAAAAAGACGCCTCTCCGCGCAAATGCAGTTTGCAGATTACCTGAATAAAACCCTATAGAGGGGACAAATGTTGCGGAATTAGTAAGGATGTCTCGCCGAATAAAAATACATATGGATTACGTATGTTATTGGTAGCGTCCTGCTCGATCGTGACAAACAAGTCACGTTTGAATGAGTGGCTATCCCGGTTTGTGGAAAACTACAGTCGTTGAATCGACACTAGTTACCGGTGACTTACTAGGGTGAATCCTGTATGGCTGGGCCGTTTTGACAACGCCAGAGGTCGCGACCGGCCTGCCGTCCGGCCACGAACAGCCCCTGCGAGCTGCGGGCTTTCCGTGTAAACTGAACACCGTAACCAATCGGCGCAATCGCTACAGGAGACGACCCCGCAAATTTGGCCCCCATCATCAGCGCTCAAGGACTTTCCAAGCGATACAGCGTCGCTCCCCTGTTCCAGAATATTTCCTTTACGGTTTCCGAAGGCGACCGCATCGGCCTGATCGGGCCCAACGGCTCGGGCAAATCGACGCTGCTGGCCATCCTCGACGGGCGCGTCAAGCCCGACTCGGGCGAGGTCGCCGTGCGCAAGGGCACGCGGCTGAGCTGCGTGGCGCAGGTGTCGGAGTTCGCTCCGGGCGCCACGGTCCGCTCCGTGATCGATGCGGCGCTTGACCGTATCGGCGTCCACCATGACGATCACGCTGCCATTGTCGCCGAAACCCTCGGCCGGGCCGGGCTCAACGATTTCGGCATGCGCACCGACGAGCTTTCCGGCGGCTGGCGCAAGCGTCTCGCCATCGCCGAGGCCCTGGTGCAGCACCCGGACATCCTGCTGCTCGACGAGCCCACCAACCACCTCGACCTGGCTGGAATCAAGTGGGTGGAAGGGCTGCTGCGCAACGCCCCGTTCGCGTGCGTGATCGTCAGCCACGACCGCTATTTTCTGGAGAACGTCGCGAACGAAACGGTCGAGCTGAGCCGCGCCTATGCCGATGGCTACCTGCGCGTCAGCGGAAACTACAGCGCGTTCCTTGAAGCGAAGGAGCAGTATCTTCACGCGCAGCAGAAGCATCAGGACGCGCTCGAGAATCGCGTCCGCACCGAAATCGAATGGCTGCGGCGCGGGCCCAAGGCGCGCACCACCAAATCGAAGGCGCGCATCGACACGGCCAACGAAATGATCGGCGAGCTCGCCGATATGAACGCGCGCACGCGCACTGCGTCCGCCGCAATCGACTTTTCCGCCAGCGGACGCCAGACCAAGCAACTCGTGCAGCTCGAAGGCGTGAGTTACTCCATCATGGCGCCGGCTATCGGTAAGCGCACGCTGTTCGCGGACTTGAATTTCACGCTCACGGCGGGGATGCGCGTGGGCCTCGTCGGGCCGAACGGCAGCGGCAAAACGACGCTGCTGCGGCTGCTGCGCGGCGATCTCGAACTGGGCGCCGGGGAAATCCGCAAGGCGGACGGGCTGCGCATCGTCTACTTCGACCAGAACCGCGTCCTCGATCCCAGCCTCACGCTGCGCCGCTCGCTCGCGCCTGATAGCGACTCGGTGATTTACCAGGACCGCGTCATCCACGTGGGCGGCTGGGCCGCGCGCTTCCTTTTTACCGCCGAGGATTTGAATCGCCCGGTGAGTCGCCTCTCGGGAGGCGAGCGCGCCCGCGTGCTGATCGCTCAGCTGATGCTGCAGCCCGCAGACCTGCTGCTGCTTGATGAGCCCACCAACGACCTCGACATCCCCACGCTCGAAATCCTGGAAGAAAGCCTGCTGGAATTTCGCGGCGCGCTGGTGCTCGTCACCCACGACCGCTACATGCTCGATCGCGTCTCCAGCGTGGTGCTAGGCCTCGACGGCTACGGTGGCGCCGGCCGCTTCGCCAGCTATTCGCAATGGGACGCGTGGCAGAGCCAGCAGCAGAAAGCCCGCAACGCCGCCGCGAAGGCCGAAGCAGCCCGCGAGCAGGGAAGCAGCGCCGCAGCGTCGAGCGCCCAAGCCGAGGCAGGTTCGACGGCAACCGCCACGGGAAAAAATCCAGTAAAGAGTTCAGGGAAAAGTGCTGGCGAAAGTGCAGGAAAAAGCTCCAACGGGGATTCGGCCGGGACTCCGAACGCTGGATCGAAGGGTTCAACACCAAACTCAGGCGCAGCGCGCAGCGCTACGCCGGCAAAGCCCGCCGCCGCAAAAAAGCGTCTCTCCTTCAGCGAAGTCCGCGAATTCGAAACTATCCAGCAGCGCATTGCCGACGCCGAAAAAGAGCTGGAATCCCAGGCAGCCTCGCTAAGCGACGCAACCATCGCCAGCGACGCCGCGCTGCTGCGCGGCGCCACCCTGCGCATAGACGAACTCCACCGCACAGTAGAAGCTCTCTACGCCCGCTGGGCCGAGCTGGAACAAAAGCAAAATTTCTGACCAGTAGGGACTGCGAGGAACCGACCCTTAAAGGCGAAGGGTCGGGCACCCGCAAAAGCAAACATCCGTGGCACGGGCACTCCTGCTGTGCGCCTTTGCCGCACGGTTTTGATTTTCCGGGTGCCCCACCCTTCGGTTTGTAAGGGTGGGTCTTTCTTTCATTTCTGGTTTTTGTTTTGTTTGTGTTTCTGATTTGTTCTTCGCAGTCATCCTGAGGACCGCAGCGACGAAGATTCCTCTTCGTTCTTTCTCGTTTGGTTGGTTTTCTACGTCACTTGGTCTTCGTCGAGGGAACAGTCTCCGCTTTCTCGTCCAATCCCTTAGGCCGGAACTTCTTCCAGTCATCGTAGGAACCGAAAACCGCGTCGAGATTCGATCCCTCAGGCGCCAGCACCCGCAGCAGACGAAACAGCCCAGCGCGCCATCCGCGAAACGGATTCCACATGATCGCCCCTCCGGAACGGCAAAGCCCTATTTCTGAAGATGCTCCCATCAGCGAAATCGACGCACGAATTGGGCGATGGATGGTAACGCATCACTCGAAGAGAGATCCTTCGTCGCTGCGCTCCTCAGGATGACAACGAAAGGCAAGGCGTCGGACAGCCTCAGGCTGGCGGGAGGAGAGGCGACAAAACCCCCGCAGTAACCACCGGCTACAGTCTTACTCCAGCGGTTCCACCTTCACGATGGACGCGCCATGGTTGTTGCCCACCCAGAACGTCACTGGCGTGGTCGAGTTGTCGACGAACACGCGCCGCATGTTGGTCTCGCGCGGCAGCAAATATTCGACCGCCTCGCCCGTGGTGGTGTTCACGCGCACGACGCGGTCGCTGAACATCCCGTCGGTCCACGCGTCGCCATTTTTATCAAGCGTCGCATCGTAGGGACCGGTCCACGGCGTCGGCACTGGCCATTCCTTGAACGTGCCGGTCCGCGTGTCAAGCATGCCGACCTTGTTGCCGCGGAATTCGCCGAACCACAGGCGGTCCTGCGCGTCGAAGCGGCCGCGGCGGGGCCCGGAGCTTTTGGTGGGCGTCGAGTAGCGTGTGACTTCGCCGGTCACCGCATCCACCTTAACAATGTTCTGGTTGGATATCTCGAGGCCGTAGCCGTTGCCCTTCGAGTCCGCGTCCACGCCGTAGAGCGACTTGGGATCGAGCTTTTCGTATTTGCCAGTGGTGAGATCGAAGTGATGCAGCCCGGGAAGCTGCGATCCGGAAACCCACACCTTCACCTTGTTGTCCGCGTCGTAGACGGGCGCGATCATCTGGAAGTTCGCGTTCTCGTTCACGCTCCACGAAGCGAACTCGTGCGTTTTGGTATCAAACTTTAGGATGGTTCCCGACTGCAGCGCCGTCCACAGATTGCCGTACGTGTCGATTTCCATGTCCGGCTCGCCCTGCTGGAAGCCCGGTTTCGCGCCCGGCATCGGATAATCGACGACTTTGCCCGTCTTTGGATCGAGGCTGCCGAACATCTCGGTGGCGAAATCGCGATACCACACCAGGCCGTCGGGCGCGAGGACCACGTCGTGGGGCAGTGCGTCGCGCCGCGCGAGATCGTACTCGGTGATGATCACGTGCGTGGCCTTGCCCTTCGGCCGCGGAAGCGTTTTAAGCGCGTACGGCCACTGGTCGCGTCCGTCGCTCAGGTTGATCGTGCTCAGGAACTCCGCCGTTTTCGGCGTGCCCATCGTTCCCGTTTCGGTCAACTGCTCGAGGCCGCGCTTTTTCGGATGCGTGGGCGTGGCGCCCTGCGCGAACGTCGCCATCAACTGGAGGATCCCGAGGAAGTCGTCGGAGTTGTACTGCGAGCGCACGATGCGCTAGTAGGTATGGCAGTTCCCGCAATTGCCCATCATGAACTTCTGCTCGTCGGTGCCGGGCATGCTCATCAGCCACTCGGTGTTGGTGAGCTGCGCGGCAAGGTCCTTCGCTTTGCGCAGCTTCAGGTCGACGGTAGCCGGCTTGCCGGCGGCGATGTCCGCGGACGCGGCGCCATCAAGCTCGTAACCCACAGCGCGGATGCGCAGCGAATAGTGCCCGGGCTCGAGTCGGCTGCGCGGAAAGGTGTAACGTCCGTGCTCATCGCTATCGACGGTCACCGTGATCGTCGCGCCATCGCGCCGCGCGCTCACCAGCACACCCTCCATCATGCCTTCCTCGCCGGAACTGACGGTTCCGGTGAGCGCCGCCGCAGGCGAAGCCGCTGCTCGCGCAAGCGTCCGCTGCGCCGGAACCATACAGATTCCCGCAGCCGCTAGCGCAATAAAAATGACGTCCCTCATTCGCCCCATGCCATCCCTCCCAATTTGAATCTGCCATATTACCCCGAATTCCGTGTGCCGGGCCTCCCAGCTATACTCTTCCTGTGGGGTGCCTATGAGGCAAGACGACAGCATTCTGATCGCCGGCGCCGGCCCAACCGGCCTGGCCATGGCCATCGAGCTCACGCGCATGGGCCTTCCCGTGCGCGTCATCGACAAAGCGGAACACCCGGCGCAGTATTCCCAGGCGCTGGTGGTGCAGGCGCGGACACTCGAGCAATTCGAGCGCTACGGCATCGCGGAACAAGCCGTCGCTCTGGGACGAAAGCTTCTTCGCGCCACGGCCTTCAGCGAGGGAAAGAAAATCGTCTCCTTCGAGCTGGACCGCATCCCTGGCCGCTACCCCTACGTTGTGTTTCTGCCGCAGAACGAGACTGAGCGCCTTCTCACCGGCCACCTGCGTTCGCTCGGCGTCGAGATCGAACGCGGCACCGAACTGCTCTCGTTTGAAAACAGCGAAAAGGGCATCACCGCCCAGCTTCGCCACAATTCTGGTGCCGCCGCCGGCGTTACGCAATCAATCCCCGCGCGGTGGCTCATCGGCTGCGACGGCGCGCACAGCGCGGTCCGCAAAGGCATGAATCTGCCATTTGAGGGCGATACCGTCGGCCTCGATTTCCTGCTCGGGGATTTCGAGCTTACCGGACCCGACGTGCCCGGCGACGAGCTTCTGGTGCACCTGCATCACGGCGACGTTGTTTTCGTGGGGCGCCTCAGCGACAAGCTCCATCGCCTGATCGTTGCGCTGCACCGCGAGCCCGGCGCCGCGCATGGCGAAACCGGCGCTCCATCCGGAGCCCGCCAGCCCACGATCGCGGATTTCCAGTCCGTGATTGACCGTGCCGGCGCCAGGATCACCGTGCAGTCGCCGGTGTGGATTTCCCCGTTCCATATCAATCAGCGCAAGGCCGCCGCTTATCGCGTCGACAGCGCATTTCTTGCTGGAGACGCCGCGCATATCCATTCGCCGGTGGCGGGGCAGGGAATGAACACTGGCATCCAGGACGCGGCCAATCTCGCGTGGAAGCTGGCCGCGGTTGCCGACGGCGCCAGCGCCGAGCTTCTCGACACCTACAACGAAGAGCGCGGAGCGGTCGGTGACGCGCTGCTGAAGATCACTTCGCGCGGCCTCTCCGTCGTGACCACCGCGAATCCGCTCCTCGAGCGCATCCGCGATCTGGTCGTGCCCGCACTCACTGGTCTTGCCTCGATACAAAATATCCTGGCGGGCTTCGTCTCCGAGACAGCCATCGAGTATCGCGGCTCGTCGATTGTGGCCGATTACGGCGGAGCAGGCTCGCTGCGCGCGGGCGACCGCGTTCCCAATCCCGACGTGGAGCTGGCCGGCGGCAAACTAGGCTGCCTGCTCGACCCGCTGAAGACCGGTCGGCCCCTCGCGCTGGGTATCGGCGTAGCGGACATGCGCAAAATCCGTGCGCGCCTGCCGCGCGCCACGGTTACGGCGCTGCGCGGCGCCGAAGCCATCCTCGGCACTGAGATGGAGGCCCCGCCTGATGCGGCCGGCGATTCTACGGGTTATGAGTCGGTGTCCAGCGAATTTCCCGCCGCCGTTGCGGCATCGGCGGCATCTCTCGCCGCCACAGCCGCTGCCGCACGCGCCGCAGCGCCAAGAGTGATCCCCCCGATTGCTCCCGCAGCCCCCGTCGGGTTGCTGACGCCCGAGATCGCCGCGCTCTTCGGCAGCGACAATCGCATCCTCGTGATCCGCCCCGACGGCTACCTGGGCTTCCGCGGATCCCTCGACGACCTCTCGCGCCTCGACGATTACGCCCGCCTCACCGGCCTCGCCTGAATTAAAGCAGGAGACCACCGGCGAGTTCGTAGTGGTTCTCTTCTTTTTCGGGTGCCCCTCGATAAGAACGAAGGCGTTGTCAAGGCACAGTTCATCCGAGCGATGGTTTGAACACCCCGCGATTGCCAGAGGAGGTGGAGGACCAAGGCGCTGGAAGTCTCGCCGTAATCATTGCTCGGGGAACGGATCGTTCCACCAACCATCGATACGACCTGCACATCGGCCATGATTTTTCTATGCGAACCCCGATCCTGCGATCGGGACGAGAGCGCCGCAGGTTCTCGACGGCGGCTGGCCCAGGGAGGCAACGCCAGATCGCGCAGCAGCGCTTGTCCGGTTTTACTCCACAGGCGCCTTTGCTTTTGCAGTCCCCGGTTGAGCGCCAGATGCTGCAGCCCATTTTTGGCCTGGGTCCGCAACCGCTCCAGCTTGTGCCGGTGAATGAGCAACCGACGCAAATCTTTCTGCTTGCTCGACGGCGTCCAGATCCGCGGAAACCGCCCTTCCATCAGCAGCCGCAACAACAGCGCAGCACCTCGACGGTCATGCTTCTGCTGCCGCGCGTCGTTGGCCCGGATCTTGGCCGCGTCTCCGATCCACACTTGGTGTCCCAGGGCTGCCATCGCATCCAAGAACCACTGGCAATTCCGCGCGGCCTCCATGCCGATCAGCGCCGGTGCGGGAAACGTCGGTAGAACTTCTCGACTTCTCCCGGCGAGTGCATCAGTTTGTATCCACCGTTTCTCCCGTATCCGTATCGACCCAACAACCCTGTTGCCAACTGGGGTGAAAATCGCTTCCGATAAGCACTATCGAAGGCTCGTTTCCTTCTGAGTCTTGGTCCTCCAACCCAAACACTCCAATCGTATCGGAGCCTTCTTTCTTATCCAATCAGCCCTCGCGGTGTTCACGGGTGGGTCTTTCTCGCGTAATGAAACATCTAAAAGTAGTGCCGCCGCACAAGCATCCCCCCGACAATCCCCGAAAAAATATCCTGTCCAGCGTGCTGCATCATTCCCGGCCGCAAGCTTTTCCTCACAGCCGCCAGCACGCCGAACATCGCGCCATAAACGCTGATCGTGATCACGCCTTTGAATCCCTGATACATATGCGCCAACCCAAACACGATCGCCTGAAATACAATCGCCAGATCCACTCGTCCGGTCAACGCCAGCAATTGCTTCTGCAAGTATCCGCGGAAGATAAACTCCTCGCAGAATCCAGCCGTCGTGCACAACACAATCCACACCGCAATCTCCACCGGCCCTTGCGGAAGCAGTGTCTTCACCGCGCCCAACCCAGTCGTGTTCTCGCCCAGAAATTTCTCCAGCGTCAGCAGAACTCCCGCCACGATCAGCCAGAAGAGAACCGCGGTGCCGATGTCCCGCGCAACATCCCCCACGGCCGCCCATTTACCGCCGATCACGTCCCGCACCTGCGTGCCCGCAAGCCTCAACCCCAGGCACACATACAAGAGCAGCGCCAGCTCGAACGCAATCATCGCCCCATAAAGCGGCAGTCGCGAAGAAAGGTGAGCGTTTTCCAGGCTGGGCTGCTGATGCCCCTGCACAATAGCGAGGCCAATCACCACGATCAAAAAAACAACCGTGTGCCACCAAGGCGCGATACGAGTCCGCCTGTTCAAATCCGGTAATTTCGTTGGAAAGCCAGCCATGAAGTCCGGTGCCCGCAGATTGTCAGTCTACCAGTGAATTCCCCGCGCAACTCAGCGGATACGATGAGAGACTTGCTATTCGACCCGGAGGAAAATCATCGCCCCGAACTGGAAATCGGTCGCCACGGTTCAAATCGTCGCAGCGGGAGCGGGCACCGCATATCTAGTGGAATATTGTCTGCAGCAGCCGTTCACGTCCCTTCGAATATTCGGTTTGCTTCTCACGGCAGTTTCGTTCGCGCTATGGATGACGGCGCGCATTCAGCTCGGCAGGTCCTTCTCGGTCGCGCCCAAAGCCACAGCCCTCGTAACCCGCGGCCTCTACTCGAAGATCCGCAATCCCATCTACGTCTTCAGCGCCAGCTGGATCGCCGGACTAGCGCTCGCCCTCGGCCATCCCGGAGCCCTGCTGCTAGTGACCCCGTTAATTCCGATGCAGACAGCCCGCGCCAGAAGGGAAGCGCGCGTCCTCGAAGAAAATTTCGGCGAAGCATATCGCGAATACCGCCGCAAAACGTGGTTCTGAACGCAACGCCCGGCACGCGCACAGCGCACCGCGCCCGCGCAAGAGCCTCTACGATTTCGGAAACCCGTAAAGCTCCTCAGGATTCCTCACCAGAATCCGTTCGCGCGTCTCCTTCTTAGGAGCCCACTGCGTGAGCAAATCAAACAGCACGGCATCGTCCGGCTTGGTAGTCTCATTCGGATGCGGCCAGTTGCTCCCCCATATCACGCGCTCGGGCGCAGCTTTCAGGTAAGCCTGCCCCACTTCCACCAGATAAGGATACGCAGCAGTCCCTTCCTTGCTGTTGTCGAATCCCACCGAGAGCAGCGTCCAAGTGCGGCCCTTGTCGATAAGCCTGCGAATGATCGCAAAAGCCGGGTGATTAGCCCCCGCGGGCGGCGGTATCCGTCCCATGTGATCGAACACGATCCGCGAAGGCAGCCGGTTCCAAATCTCCTCGTGCGCCACGATAATATCCGCCGACGCGCTGATCTTCACATGCCAGCCCATATCGTTGATGCGCTTCGACAGCGGTTCCACCATGTCGACAGTCACCGCCGCCGCCGTAGCAGGATTGCCCGACAGCGAAAACCGCAGCCCCCGAATCCCCCCGCGGTCCAGGGCCTTCAATTCCTCGTCCGTCACCGCCGGAGTCACCACCGCAATGCCGCGCGCATTCGCTCCAAACTGAGAAATCGCATCCAGCGTCACGTGGTTGTCGGTCAGGTACGGCCGCGGCGTGGTAACAATGTTCCGCGTGGTGCCGATCCTCTTCTGCAGCAACCGGTAATCCGCCACCGTCGAGTTGAGCTCGACGCCCGCCTGCGCAGGAGGAAACCGCGCCGCATCGTAGATGTGCTGATGGCAATCGCAAGCGTGCGGCGGCGCCTTCAGCTTAGGAAGTTCGGTGCCCGCGGAATTCGGCGTAGCCTGCTGAGCAGCCTTAAGAAATTCCCCCGGGAAGATCCCCGCAGCCCCCAGCCCGGCAAGTCCCGCCCCCGCACCCTTGATAAACGCCCGGCGCCCAATAGTATGTTCGCTCATTCAGAAAATCCCCCATGCGGCGCATTGAGCCCGCGGCAATTCGGCGATCAATCGTCCATCGAGACGAGTCGAGCCGCCCCGCCCCGCCATCACCGCCCCTTCCGTCAGCTTTTCGTAAATCCATAAAGCGTCTCAGGATTATCCACAAGGATGCGATGCCGCGTAGCCTCGTCGGGCGCCCATTGCGACAGAAGATCGAACACCACCGCGTCGTCCGGCTTAGTCGCCTCGCCCGGATGCGGCCAATTGCTCCCCCAGATCATTCTTTCGGGAGCCGCCTTCACATAAGCCTGCGCCACCTTGGTCACGTCGGCAAACGTAGGCGGGCCGTCCTTGCTGTCGCCCGCCGCCATCGAGAGCTTCACGTACGTCCGTCCCTTATCCAGCAGCTTCAGCATCACCGCGAACCCCGGATGGTTCACACCCATCGGCTGCTCGATGCGCCCCATGTGATCGAACACCAGCACAGACGGGAAATTCAGCAACAGGTCTTGCAGCGACACCAGTTGCGTGCCGCTGGCCCCGAAATCGATGTGCCATCCCATGTCGTTCACGCGCTTCGCCAGCGGCTGAAGCGCGGTCACCATCGCGACGGCGTCCGCCCCCAATCCAAAGCGCGCCGCGCGAATTCCGCCCTTGTGCAGCACTTCCAGTTCCGCGTCCGTGATGGCCGGGTCCACGGTGGCAGCGCCGCGCGCATTCGGTGCAAACTGCGCGATGGCGTCCATGGTCACGCGGTTGTCCGTCAGGTAAGGCCGAGGCGTGGCAATCACGTTTCGCCCCAACCCGAGCCGCTTCTGGAACAGGCGGTAATCCGCCACCGTCGCATTCGGTTCCGAGCCGGGCTTCGCGGGCGGAAAGCGCATCGGATCGTAGATGTGCTGATGGCAGTCGGTAGCCAGCGGCGGCGCCTTCAGCTTGGGCCGCTCGGTGCCAGACGTGTTAGGCACCGCCTCCTGCGCTTCGCCGATCCCCGCGGACCCGGCGCACACCGCAGCAAGAGTCGCAACTCCCGCGCTCTTGATAAATCCCCGGCGATCCATAGTGTTTTCGCTCACTCGACCATCCTCCACCGAAATTTTTTGCAGCCTCAGGTATTAAGATTTCGCGAATCCGTAAAGCACCGCGGGATTTTCTACGAGTATCCGATGCCGCGTCGCTTCATCGGGCGCATACTCCGAAAGCAGATCGAAAATCATAGCGTCGTCCGGCTTCGTAGCCTCGTTCGGATGCGGCCAGTTCGTCCCCCAAACCACTCGTTCCGGCGCGGCCTGCACGTAAGCCTGTGCCAGTTTCACCACGTCGGTGTAAGCAGGCGGCCCCACCTTGCTGTCCCCGCCTGCGAGCGACAGTTTCACCCAGGTCCGCCCTTTATCGATAAGCCTGCGCACGATCGCGTACGCCGGATGGTTCACGCCAGCCGGTTCCGGAATCCGCGCCATGTGATCGATCGCGATCACGGCGGGGAATTTCATCAGCAGATCCTCGGTCGCGATGATCTGATCCGCGCTGATGCCGAAGTCGATGTGCCATCCCATTTCATTAACGCGGCTAGCCAGAGTCTGAATCTTGTTGATCGTCCCCGCCGCATCGCCGCCCAGCAGCAGGAACCGCACCCCGTTCATCCCACCCTTTTTAAGGCTTTCCAGCTCGGCATCGGTAATCGAAGGATCGACGGAAGCAAGTCCCCGCGCATTAGGAGCAAATTGAGCAATAGCATCGAGCGTCACCCGATTGTCGTTAACATACTCCTTGGGCGTAGCAATCACGTTCCGCGTAGTCCCCAGCCGCCTCTGCAGCAAACGGTAATCCGCAACGGTCGCGTCCGATTCCGTGCCGGGCCGCGGAAACGGGAAGCGCACCGGGTCAAAGATATGCTGGTGACAATCGCAAGCAAGCGGCGGCGCCTTAAGCGTCGGGCGTTCAGTCCCCGAAGCATTAGGAACCGTCTCCTGCGCGCCAGTAACCCGCGCAGGGATGACGGCCGCCATGCCCGCAAGCCCAGCCCCCTTAAGAAAGGCCCTGCGCCCGATCCCCCGCGCCCCCCATCCCGTATCCAATGCGTTCTTCAATGAATCCCCATAAGGATGTGCGACCCACCCCAGCAAGCCCTCAACCAGCGCGTCGCTCATGCCAGCGAAAAAAAAGCCGCAAGCGAGCGGGATGTTACCGGCAACCTCAAAGCAAGTCAATCGCGCACGCGGAGCACTGTCAAACCTCGTTAGAAATGTCCCCTTTTGAGCCTTTGTAGTTTCTTGTCGTTGGCTTGGCCTCGAGCGCAGCCCGGCGGAGCGGAGGGCCAAGCCAACGACGGTCGCGCGGCCGCCTTTTCGAGCCTTCTGCTGCGCTGCGCGGCGGGCCGCCTCGCGCCACGGATGATTGTCCGGCGTCACCCACTTCCGTTTCGCCATGGCCAAGCCAATACAGCACCTGCCCGCCATACGCGCGGATTGAACACCACAAAACTCTCACGGTGGGCATGGAGCACCAGCTCGCGGCCTCCTCCGCTGCGCCTAACGCGCAGCCGTTTGCGTCGACCCGTTGGCTGAAACAGGCGTATATTTGTCGGCCCATGCGAATTTTTCTTTGGATCGTATCGGTGATTGCAGCAGCGGCTGCCGGTTCGGCGCTCGCCTTGCATCTGCGACCCTCGCCGCCGTTCGAGCCGGTTGCCGAGGTCTCGCAGATCATGAAAGCGACGGTCGGACCGTCCTCGGATGTCGTGTTCGGGGCCGTAGAGATCGATGTGGACAGCAAGGGCACGCACGAACGAAAGCCGGAGACGGATGCGCAGTGGGAACAGGTCCGCAACAGCGCCGTCACGCTGATGGAGAGCGGAAATCTGCTGATGATGCCGGGACGCGCGCGCGACGGAGGCCTGTGGATGGAGCAGTCCAGGGCGCTCATCGAAGCCGGAGCCATGGCCGCGAAAGCGGCTGAGGCAAAAAACGCCGGCGCGCTCCTGGACGCGGGCCATCTGATCAATCTTTCCTGCGATAGCTGCCACAACCGTTACATGAAATTGCCATAGTATTTCCGCACGAGAGCGGCGTGGGGCTTCGCAGCTCATTCTCTGTTGCAGCCAACCGCGCTACTCTGTGGCCATGAGCATTGACTGGCTCCGCGAATTCTGTCTTTCTCTACCGCACACAACCGAGCAGGTGCAATGGGAAGACGCTTTGGTATTCAAGGTGGAGGAAAAATGTACGCCGTCGCCCGGCTGGAACCCGGCGAGCACTGGCTCTCTTTGAAGTGCAGCGATGAGGAATTTGTCGAGCTGGTGGAGCGGTCAGGAATTTTCCCAGCTCCCTACCTCGCGCGTGCACATTGGATCGCGCTCGAATCCGAGGACACGTTTCCGCGGATCGAGCTGCAGCAACTCCTCACCCGGGCGCATGCGCTTATCTTCGCCAAGCTCCCCAGGAAAACTCGAGCCGCGCTGGCTCGAAAAACTGCGCCAAGGCCTCGACGCGGACGAACAAGGCGAAGCAGAGCCTAGCTACCTCAAAAGCCGTACAGCCGCGCCGGGTTTTCTACCAAGGCGAGTTTGAGCTGCGCAGGTCCCGAAGTCCAGGTGGCCAGTAAATTGAGATTACGGCCGTCGTCGATCTGGTATAGGGGCGAAATTTCTGTAAGCGCGTGCCCCGGCGCCCTCTCAGGGTGCGGCCAACCCGTGCCCCACGTAATTCTCTCCGGATTCGCCGCGATGATGGCTTTGGCGAGCGGCACCACGTCCGGATAGTCCGGCGACTGCTTCGAGATGCGATAGGGCGCCGAGACATCCACATAGGCTTTGCCGCCGCGTACGAGTTTCAGAAGCGTGTCAAAACCCGGCTGGCTGAGGCCGCGCTCCGGCTGCGCTCCCCCGAAGTGGTCAAATATGACGGGAACGGGAGAGGCCATCACCTGCTCCTGGATGGCCTCGATCTCCGACAAGTGCCCGTGAAATTCAACATGCCAGCCGTAGGCCTTCGCCCTTTCGACCGCGATTTTGAAACGGTGCCGCGCCGATTCCGCGTCCGCCTGGCCTTCCACCGCAGCGCTGATGATTCCGCAAACCCCGCTGCCGCGCATCTGCTCGAGTTCGGCAGCGGAAATGTCATCTCTTACTATGACCACGGCACGGGCCTGCCGTCCGATCCGCTTAACGGCGTCCAGAATGCAGGAATTATCGGTGCCGTAGAAGCTCGGTTGCACGAAGACCACGCGGTCAATGTGCAGGGCACGATAGACCGAGCGCAACTCCTCGAGCGAAGCGGGTTCAGGGTTGTAACCACGGTCGGCTGTAAACGGAAACCGCGCCGGATCTCCGATCACGCACACATGGGAGTCGCACGCTCCAGCAGGAACGCTGAAATTTACGGGCGTGCTCGGCTGAGCGGCGGTCGCAAAAGCGGTCTTGATTGGCCCGGCGAATGCGGCAACTCCGGCCACACCCGCTCCCTTGAGAATGTCTCGTCGCGATAGCATCGGTCCTCCGTGATGCGCGTTCGCCTGCGACCACATTTTGTTTCGTCGCGCTAACTGCCGGGAAAGATATACCGGCCCGCAACTCCGTGCAAGATACTTGTCTTCCTTCCCAGGGTTCGATAGAGTGCCGCGCTAGCACTCCTGTCCGTAGGGATACTGACATCGTTTCCTGAAACTGCAATCGGAGGAAAACAACATGAACGATAACTCCCAGCCGGATTTGTTCGCACCCATTTTGACCAGTGATGCGCTCATGGGACCCCTGCTTCTGGTGGCGCGCCTGCTGACCACCGGTACCTTCGTGTTTTATATCCTCAACGAGCTAACCAAAATCCATCCGCTCGGACCTTTACTCTACGTCGCCATTGCGGCACAGGTTCTCGGGATCGCCCTCGTGGCGCTCGGTTACAAGACAAGATTCGCGGCGATTCTCCTCGCCGTGTGTATTCTCGCAACGCTTCTATTTTTTCGCGGGGAGCTAGGATTCCACAATTTTCTTGTGACCATCGCCGAGAAGGTGCTCGCTATAACGGGCGGCTTCCTGTTCATGTTCGCATACGGGCCCGGGCCGCTATCCGTCGACCGGCTTCAAGGCCACGACAAGCCGGCAGGCATCGCCAACAACGGCGCCGTCATGGGTCCGCTGCTGCTTGGGGGTCGAATGCTGACGGTTTTTGTTTTCTTCTTTTTCGGCGTTTCTAAGATTTTGCACACGCCGGAAATAAAAGCTTACATGGTGAGGCATAACGCGCACGTGCCAACAGATCTCGTCTACCTGGCGATTGTGACGCAGATCGTCCCTCCCCTGCTCGTGTTGTTCGGCTACAAGACACGCTATGGCGCACTGGCTCTCGCCGGCTTCTGTATTATCGCGCCGTCGCTGTTCCATTCGGACTTCGGCAATCCCTCCGAGGTGGAGCACTTCTTCCTGGATTTCGCGGTCACCGGAGGGCTCTTATTTATGTTCGCGCAGGGACCGGGTCCGCTTTCTGTGGATGCACGGCTAGGAAGCGCCCGAACTCCCTCGGCGAAGGAAGCTCTGTCCGTGAGCGCATAGGAGAGAAAGGCCTCACCTAGTTGTCGCCCGGGACCTGCCACCAGTCGAGGGCCTCGAACTGCGCGCGCTTGAGGGAACCGTTGGCGGCGTACCAGTCGCGCCAGGCCGCGGCGCCCCCCGGCACATTTTCACCCGTAATTTCACGCAAAGCCATAAAGCACCAGTTGCTCATGCGCGGATCGAGATGCGAGGACGAAACAAGGTCAATGAGCCGCGGCACCATGCGGAAGCGCTGCTGTCGCGAAAAAATGCCGCAATCGGAAATATTGCATCCGGCGCGGTCGCGGACGGAAAAAGAAGCATCGTGAGTAAAGATATCGAACAGCTCGTCCAGGGCCTCATCGGTGCCTACGAATCGCAGCCCTTCGGTGGCCCACTGGCGCACGGCTGCATCGGAATTGTTGCGCGCATAGTCGAGCACGAATTGGTGGCTGCGCTCGGAGTCGATGCCGTCTCCGGCCAGAACCCCCAGGTAGTAGAGCGCAGCCCCGCGATAGGACGGATCCGAGCGCGCCTGGTCCATCAGGATAGCGGCGGCCTGCGGTGTTCTCGTCCAGCCGTCGGCGGCCAACTCCACATCGGCCTCCGCGCGGCGCACTCGGAGGTCGCTGGAGTAACGCGCGCGATCTTCCCATTGCCCGAGATTGCCGGTCCTCTGGAGATGTCCGGCCCAACTGGCGCTGCTTTGCGCTAACAGTTTCAGCGCCGCACGGTCCCCCGCGACGGAACGAGCCAGGAGCTCTTCGGCCTGCTGCTGAACCGAAAAAGCGCGAAGATTTTCCAGGCTGGCCTGCTTCATGCTTTCGGTGCGCACCGAGGGGGCCGCCGTTACGGCAGATTCGGCGCGGCGAGATCTCGCGTTGCGAAAAGCGGTGGTGCGCAGCATGATGAACCCGAGAAAAGCAACCCACCCGGCAAAGAATATTAGGCCGATGGCCTGCGGCCAATTTTTCGTGACGTTGCCCGCGGATCTGGCGCGAGATCCCGCAAAGGTAAAAACTCCTCTCGCCTCGGTTCCCGGCTGAGGCGGCGGCCCATAAAGCGAATTGCCGACTTCAACCTGCGTGTTCAGTGAGAGTCCAGCGCGCTTCTCGATCTGCGAGACAATCCACCGGGCTTCCTCCCGGCTTTCAATATCGTCGATCAGGGTGTGCGCCTTCCCGTCCTTCTTTCGGATGCGCAGCGAATACAGTGTGGAACCGCTGGAGCTAGCCTGCTGAATCGTGGTGACGGGCAGGATCGAGTCCACTTCGGAGACCTGCACCTGGTGAGTGGAGCCGATACCGAATACGGAGCGCCGCCAGGAAATCGTCCCGTTGCCCACCAACAGCCGTGTCGAGGAGAGAACCGTGTGGATAGTCGCCAAGCCCAGAAAAAAGCACAGCAATCCAACAATCGCGAAGGCAAATAGAGGAGGCCGCCGGTCCACGTGCAGCATCGCGGCAAAAAGAGCCCCACAGGCAGCCGTCAGGGCCAACACGAGCGCCGCGCGGCCGGCGTTGCGCCCAGCGCGGAAATAAAATTCCAGACCATCGGGCGACTCGCGGAGGATCGCGCGATGTCGCGCGGGTTCGGCAACATCGGAAGCGGCCTCGCTTCCGGTGGTGGTTGTCGGCGAGAAGCGCCCGAATCGAACGCTGCTATCGGAATCCGCAGAGGCAAAAGAGGCCGCGCGCGGCTCCCCTTGCGATGTGCGATAGACCGGCAGTTCGAACTGGTCCGCGTAATCGACGCCCGGGACGTCCGCCTTCGCGCTCAACAACCAGTAGACCTGATCGTTCGGGTTGTCGCGGTCCGTCTGGAAAGCATCCGGGGGAAGGACGAAATCGACCGGAATGACTGTATCAAGCGGCCCCCGGCTCAGTGAGTTAGAAGGTATGTTTCTCGAATCCTCCCAGAGCGGCACCTGTTGAGTGGAGCGATTGTTGCCCGCGCCGGTCGAGACGCGCCGGAAACAGGATAGCTTGAGGTCGATACCATGGGGCGCATCGCCGCGAATCTGCACGTGAATGGCGCCGGCCACGTGGCCGCCGGGAGTGTACGGCAGCGAATTCATCTCGTAATACGACTTGCCAAAACGCTCCACGCGGATGGTGGCGCGGATCGCGCCGAAGAGGACGATCAAGCCAACCAGTTCAAAGGCGGCCGGAACCAGGTATTTAGGATCCTGCGTTTGCGAAAGCTGAGAATAAGCCCCCAGCGAAACCGGCAGCGACAGCATGTTGACGAGCACCGCCGCTACCCACCACCCGATGGCTCGGGATTTGTTTTGTGTCTCGACGCGACTCGCGGCCCAGTCTTTTCTCCACAGCCAGGGAGATCCGGGATTGGCCAGTGCCCTTTCCGCCTGCTCTTTCGACCGCGAGTAACCGAACAAGGCGCCAAAAATCAGGCCCGCGCCAATAATGGCAAATACGGAGCCGAACATGGCGCCGCCAATCCGGGCAGCGACGGGCTGATTTGTCTGCTGCACTAACTTGGCTGCCAGCAGAAGGCCTGCGCCTAGAAACGGCAAGCTGAAGGCGATCAGAACGGCAGCGCCAAGCTTTGACGGGGAAGCCACACACTATTTTCTCCCGTAATTGAGGGGAGCAAAATTATACGGTACGACAGACACCTGAAAAGTAACTCGCACAGGCGTGCGATGGAATCGCGTGGGGGCGCATCTTCGCCTCCCAGGCGTGGCCCAAAAAACGTCATTTCGTTGACGGATTTGCGGGCGGTCTCTGGCGGCTTGCGGGCGGCACGATTCCATTGTCCCGCAGGTATTCCACCATCTGGCCGTAGTGATCCATCGAGTGCGCGCAATCGAAGATTACGACGGCCGCAGGCGTCTTCAAAAAAGGCGTGGGCGGGCTCTTGATCGATGAGAAAGCGGTCTCCGCATCGATTGTGGCGATGGCTTTGTGTCCAAGGGCGAACGAATCGCACAAATACTGCATGATCTGCGCCTTCGTCTGAATCGCATCTGGGCCGTTTTCACGCTCGAAATCCGAGTCTAACGTTTCAGCCGGCCGGTCCAGGATCGCGCCGAAGAACCGATTGTTCAAACTGGCGACGTGCTTCACCTGTTGAGCGAACGTGCGCACGCCCTTGAACTCGCCGTTCGCGGGTGCGAAGGAGTACTTATCCTCCGGCATGGCGTCCGCGGCATCGGTGATCTCGCGCTCCTCGGATGAAAGCTGCGCGTCCAGCACGGACGTAATGGTTGCAGGCCCCGTCGATTCGGAGGGAGGTCTTGCGGCGGGTGACAGTTGCGCGCGCGCCCCGTTGCCGCCCCATAAACACCCGGTACATAGCACCCCAATTCCAATCAGTTCGCGAATTCTCATGGCGTTCCACTTTTCGTATGGCTGTCTTTGATCATCGTCCAGTGCAGCTGGTAACGAGGGTTGAACGAGCCGCCGCTACATCGCCCGCAGGAAGCAATCCGCCGCCGGTGTCTCGTGACCACGCGCCTGCAGCCCGGGCATTCCGCTATCCATTTCGATGACGGAGCGACAACCGACCGCTCGCAGCAGCGCGAGCCGCTGCAGCCCAGCTCACTCGCTTTGGCTCGCCACACCTCGTCATGCGCGTGATTCGGCCCAACCAGCGCGTGTGCAATTTCATGGAGGATCGTGTTCCTGACATCCGGCTCGGAATTCAACAGCGTAAATTTCCTGCTCAGCGCGATCGTACGCACGCGATATTTGCAGATACCGAACCGGCGAACCGCCCGGTCGAACTCAAAGTGCCAATGCGAAAGTCCGTGAGCGGACAATAACCGGCGGGCAAGTGCTTCAGCGTCTTTGAGAATCATTTTATTTTTGCTGGGGCTCCCTCAGAAGCCGTAAAGCCGCGCGGCATTTTCCACCAGGATGAGTTTCAACTGGTCAGCGCCGGAAACCCATGTGGCCAGCGAATTCAGGCTCACGGCATCATCGATCTGTTCGAACGGCACCACTCCCGTCATCTGGCGCCCGGGTACCGTGGCCGCGTGCGGCCAATCGCTGCCCCAGGTGATTCGCTGCGGATTGGCCGCAATGAGAGCCTTGGGGATGGGCGCGGCGTCCGCATAGTCTGGCGCCTGGCTCGAGATGTGGGACGGCGTCGACAGTTCCACATAGACTCTCCCGCTGCGAAGCAAGTCCAGAAGTACGCCGAAGCCCGGCTGATGGACATCCCCAGCATTCTGAGCCCCGCCGAAAAGCGTTAGCTTTACAGCCACTTTTGAAGCCATCACTTGATCCCGGAACGCTTCCATCTGCGGCAAACGCACGTAGGTCTCGATGTTCCAGGGGCGATCGCCGATCTGGGCGGCAGCGTCCTTGAAATCGCTCATCTTGTGGACCACCAGCCCGCGCATTCCTCCGCGATGGAGCCGGTCCAGCTCGTCACTGGAAGTATCGGGAGCAAACGCGGCGACGCCGCGCGCGCTGCGGCCAAGCTGCTTGATCGCGTTCAGCGTACAGGTGTGATCCGTGCCGTATACCGTCGGCTGCGAGATGACCACGCGGTCGATGTGCAGCGCCCGGTGCAACGCGCGCACGTCCGCAATCGAGGCGGTCTCCGGCGTGTAAGGGCGCGATGCCGCGTAAGGAAATTCCCCGGGGTCAAAAATATGCGTGTGGCAATCGCACGCGCCCGCGGGAACCTTAAAGCTTACGGGCGTGCGCGGCTCCGGAGCGCTCGCCAGAACAGTCCCGAATGGCCGAACCAGCGCTGCCGCTCCGGCCGCGCCGATCGCCCCTGCCAGAATCTCCCGTCGTGAAAACATAGCCCTCCCTAAAAAGACAGCCATACGAAACAGGCAGCCGATTAGTCTGTTTTTGACGCCCAGCCTGCGCCGGCCACCTTTTCCATTGCGGCGACGGCCTCGGCCGGAACGATCTTCCAGTTCCCCGCCGCTTCGGCGGGAATTTTCTTCGTGCGCGTCACGTAGTCGATCACCAGCTCCTGCATGTCTCCAGTTCGACCCGCGACCGGCACTTCCTTATAGACCGCGTATCCGCCTTCGCCCATGCGCCGGGAAGAGGATACCGCTACCCGCAGTTTCTGCGCGGGATCGAGCGGCTTGCCATGAAATTGCAAATTGCGGATGCGGTCTCCCGCGGGTCTGGCCAGGTCGATCTCGTAGGAAACGCCTGCGGCTTGATCCGGAGGGAAAGAAGGGGCCTGGATCGCGCTGCCGCCAGGCGGAGGCCACTGCGGGAAAGAGCTTGCGGAGTGCTCCAGCGCGTCCTTGAGTTGCGCCCCGGTCATCTCGAGAACCACGCCGCCCCCGGCTTCGGGATAGAGCGCGCCGATCTGGCGCACGGTTACAGCTCCCGCGGAAATTTTCACCCCATCGTTCAACAGGTTCGCCATGGACACATCGGCATGCCCCGCATCGAGTTCGGTTTCCTGGATCACGTCGAGAAGCGCAGTGTCTTCGTAGCGCGCGTGTTTTCCCGAGACGTCTTTCGCGGCGCTGGCGACGGGCGTGTCGAGATACTGTTCGAGCTGCTGGCGGTAGGGCTTCACTACTGCGGCGGTCTCAGGATCGGGAGGCACGTCCGCCGTCACCGGAATGGTGTGGGAATGCTTGGAAGCGACTTCCCAGCGTCCGCTCGCGGCTTTCGTCATCACCACGTCCGCCCGCGCGAGCGACATCCCCCAGTATTTCGCCTCGGTGAGCAGCGCGCCGCCGATGAATTTCTCCGGCAACTCGCTGTGCGTGTGGCCAAAGAAAATCACATCGATGCCCGGGATCTGCTCGGCCACATCGGGAGCCAGATTCTCGCTCTCCTCCTGGATTCTCGCGGACTGCCCGCCCGATGGATTGCTTGCAAAGCCTGAATGCAGCAGCACGACCAGCAGGTCCACCTTAGGACGCAGCTCGGGAATCACCCGCTTGGCCGCCTGCAGGATGGGCTCGAACTCATAGCCTTTGCTCGGAGGCGCCACGGTAGTTACAAACCCGACGATTCCTACCCGCACGCCCCGCACGTTCTTGATGATGTACGGCGGGAAGTAGGGAGCGCCCTCGGTGTAAGTCTGTTTGATGTTGGCGCACAGCCAGGGAAATTGCGATTCCCCCTTGATCTTCCACATCGGCTGCGGCGCGAAATTGAACTCGTGATTGCCGACGGCCATCGCGTCATAGTGAAGCTCGTTCATGGCCGCGATCATGGGGTTCAGGCTTTCGGGCTTCTTATTCAGAAAATAATTCGTAAGCAGCGACTCCGGGTCCTGAACCATATCCCCCGAATCGAACAACAGGGCGTCGGGAGCCTCCGCGCGCGCCTGCTTCACCAGCGTGGCGATTTTCTCGAGCCCGAGGTCGATAGGTTTGCCCGCGTAATAGTCCCAGGGTTCGATCCGCCCGTGCAGATCGGTAGTGCCGAGGAGTGTGATCGAAACGCTCTCAGGCCGAGGCGCCGGCGCGCGCCGGGCGGCGGACATTCCCCCGAACAATTCAACCGCCATGAAGATCGCTACCAAGACGAGCACGAGAAGTAAGTATTCCTGGCGGATTTTCATATGGAAAGCCTCATCTCCCCGTTCCCTTCCAAACACGAAACAATCTCTAAGCGGCTGCCTTCCCGGTCTTCGGCTACGATCTCGTGGGCTCTTCAATAATTTCCGCGAGGAACGGTAGCACCGGCAACAAAAGCAGTCAATTCACGCACGGCAGAATGTCGTTAGCACACGAGATGTCCGGTCTAATTAACACACGATATGTCCGCTTTTTAAGAAGTGGCCAGCGGAGAAGATGCATGCCAGGAGATGCTACCCGATGGCCGCCCTGGAGCGGACGATGAAGATACAAGAAGTGATCTGGAATCAACTCGTTCATAGCAGTAAACGCGACACGCATCCGGCGTCGCGAGGGAACGCTCTAACGGATTCTTCAGGACGGATGCTGAGAAGATTTTTCCGGCAAACTCACAGAACGTTTACAGCTCGTGCCGCCAGCAGGACCACAATCGTCAGCGAAATCAGGGCCTGCAGCATGGTGCCGGCTTTTGCCCAGCGAGACAGCACTGCTGTGTCGGTCGGTGAGAAAGCTGTGCTGGTGTTGAACGCGAGAAAGAGATAGTCCATGAACTGGGGCGACCACGAATCGAGGCCATCCTCGACCAGCATCTGGGGAAAAAGAAACGAACTATCCAGGCGGCAGCGCGCATGGTCCCGCTGCACCGGGCCTCCCGCATCCAGCTTCCAATACCATAGCGCGAACACCAGAATGTTGGTGACCCAAAGCGCCGTCGCCGAACGCAACAGGATCTTCGGCGAATCGCGATGTTCCGGGATTCCCTGGATCAGAAAAATCAACGAAGCGATCATGGCGAACGTAATTGCCCCATTGGCGCAGAACGTGAGAATTCGGGTCACGTTGTAATGCCCGCGGAGGTGAGAGACGGTAATCGGTATCAGCAAAGCGAAGACCACCGCCAGTAAAAGCCAGCCTGGGCCCACGGAGAGGTGTTCCGGCAGTGCCCAGTACATGCATGCGGCCGCCAGCATCGCCACGAACGCGGGCCAGCGCGGCTCGCTGACAATTGGACCGCCCGTTCCGATTCGGATTTCCATTTCGCCCATCGTACGCTTCCCCCGCCTCACGGAGCGTACCACGGTACGCTAATCGCGCCGTCCCGCCGCATAAGCCGATGAAACGCGGCCGTCGGTTAGGACGTCTTTCGGGTACTCGTAATTTGTGGACATCGCAGCAAATTATACGTATATATCACTCGGAACGGATAGCCATTGGACTTGGCCGGAGCAGGCATAGATACAGGTACAGATGTTGGTTTGAGGTGCGATCGAGGTACTGGAGTCAGGGATGCGGATAGGTGGTAGACGGGCGGTTCTGGCATTGGCCGTTGCGATTGTTTGTGGCACAGCGGTTCCGGTGGATGCTCGGCAACCCGGAGTCGACGATTCGAGCGCAGACACCAAGGACATCCACGTTCTCAACGTGCGCGGGAACGTTTATATGCTGGTTGGCGCGGGCTGCAATATTACCGTGCAGGTTGGCGAAGCGTTTGTGGTTGTCGTGGACGCCGGGCTGCCCCAGTTTTCCGATGAAGTGATTGCGACAATCCGGAAGTTATCCAGCCTGCCTATCATGTTTCTCGGGAACACAAGCTCTGATGCGGATCACACCGGGGGGAACGCCAAACTCGTGCCCGCGGGGGGAGCGTTGCCGAATGCCACGATGGGCTTCTCGCGCGAGGACGAAAAGGATACCACCCGATTAAAACTGTTCCCGGGCGCCACGATCGTGGCGAGTCTCAACACGGTGAACCGCACCGAGGAAGATGCGGGCAGGATAAATGCGATCGGCTTTGAGAGCGAGGGTTTCAAGCTTTACAACAATGAGCCGGTGGTTTTTTATCATATGGCGAAGGCCCACACCGATGGGGACTCGATCGTGCTTTTTCGCTCGTCGGACGTGGTCAGCGTGGGAGACATTTTTACCACGGCGAGCTACCCGGTGATCGAGACGTCGAACGGCGGCACCGTCAGCGGATTTCTGGAAGCCATCAATGACCTGATCGAAATGCTCGTCCCCAAGTACGGCGAGGAAGGCGGCACGTACGTGATACCGGGGCACGGGCACTTGTCGGATCGAGCCGATGTCGTGAACTACCGCGATATGGTGACGATGATTCAGGGCCGGGTACAGGAACTGGTGAAAAACGGCATGACGCTGGAGCAGGTACAGGCGGCCAAGCCGACTCTGGATTTCGACGGCATCTATGGTGCCGACGGAGGCCGGAAATTCACCGAGATCGTCTATCGCGAGCTGACTAAGAAGCCAGGGTCGAAATAGCCGGAACAGGGAAAATGATAATGATAACGAGGCGTCGGATTTTTACAGGTCGCAAAGCCGCCAGCGCAGCCGCTTTGCTTTTCTTGCTGCTCGTTTTATTTTTTATTCCCGGAACTGGCGCCTCGCAACCTCAAAGCGCGCCACCCCCGCCTACTCCGGCCTCTGCGAAAGCGAGAGCGGTGATCGATCTGACGGGCTACTGGGTTTCCATTGTTGACGAAGACTGGGTATGGCGCATGATGACGCCCGCCAAGGGCGACTTTGCAAGCGTTCCCCTCAACGCCGAAGGCAAGAAGGTGACGAACGCGTGGGATCCGGCGAAGGACGAAGCGGAAGGGAATGGATGCAGGGCCTACGGCGCGGGCGGGATCATGCGGATACCGGAGCGGCTTCATATCACCTGGGTGGACGATAACACTTTGGAGATGGACATCGACGCAGGGATGCAAAAGCGCCTGTTCCATTTTGACGGATCGAAGTGGCGCGGCGGCGACCCGCAGTGGCAGGGCGATTCCGTGGCCACCTGGGAGAAGCAAATCCAGAGGCGATCGAACGGCGCGCCATTTGGCGGCCCGGAACCGGGGAAGGGCGGCAACCTTCACGTGATCACCACGCACATGCGGCCCGGATATATCGAGAAGAATGGAATCCCCTACAGCGGTAACGCGGTGCTGAACGAGCACTTCCGGGTACTCGATGTGAATGGCGCCCCCACCTATCTCGTTCTGACATCGGTTATTCAGGACCCAACCTATTTGGTGGACACCTTCGCCCTGAGCAGTCAGTTCAAACGAGAGCCGGACGGTTCCAAATGGGATCCAACTCCGTGTCGCCCGCTCTGGCCCCTTACGCTCCACGAGATACTGGGCCGGAATGCGCGGAGCGCCGAGAGTCAATAGATTGCAATTTGTAGACTTTGAATTTGGATAAGGAGAAGCCGCGATGCGCATGACCATCTGGAAAGCAATCGGAATTTCAGTCGCGTTGGGATTGATCGCTGCGGTCGCAATCGTCCGCACGGACGCTTATCCTCGGCCGAGCGGCGCGGCACAACCGCGGCCGGCGGCGGTCGACGCCGACGTGATCTCCGGCGTGGTGACCAGCTCGAATGGCCCCGAGGCTGGCGTTTGGGTCATCGCCGAAACAAACGAACTCCCCACGCAGTTCCGCAAGATTGTGGTGACGGACGATCAGGGCCGTTACGTGCTGCCCCAGTTGCCGAAAAAGAATTACAAGGTGTGGGTGCGAGGATACGGCCTCGTCGATTCGCAACCCGTGCAAGCCATACCAGGCACGGCGCTGAATCTGCAAGCGGTTGTCGCCCCCGATGCGAAAGCTGCCGCGCAATATTATCCCGCCGATTATTGGTACTCGCTCATGCAGTTGCCGCCCAAAAGCGCTTTTCCCATGACCATCGGTCCCGCGGCGTCCGATGACGACTCACCCTCCGGCGCCGCACCCAAGCGCCCCAGCACTTTATCGGAAGCTGCATGGATCTACAGATTGAAGAGAGGATGCGGGTCCTGCCACCAGATTGGAGACAAAGCCACCCGGGAAATTCCTGCGGCGCTCGGCCATTTCGATACCGGCGCCCTGGCCTGGCAGCGCCGGATTGAGTCCGGCCAGATTGGCGCCTCGATGGTAGGTGGTGTTTCACAGCTCGGTTACGACAACGCCATCGCGATGTTTTCCGATTGGACGGACCGTGTTGCCGCGGGTGAATTGCCTCCAGCGCCGGCGCGTCCGCAGGGCATCGAGCGCAATGTCGTGATCACGCTGTGGGACGTGGGTACGCCGAAATCCTTCGTGCACGATGCGATGAGCACCGACAAGCATCATCCCACGGCCAACGCCTACGGGAAGGTGTACGCGACCGAATGGTCGTCCGGCATGCTGGAGGGGATCGATCCCGTCGAGGACACCAAGTTCGCGATTCCCGTTCCGGTGCCGGAGGTTGCCGCGGAATTCCGGCGCACGCACCCGCAAACCTTCTTGAAGCCATCTCCCTACTGGGGGCGCGAGGTGGTATTTGACGACACGCTCGAGGAGGAGGCTGGTCAACTCGACAGCAAGGGCCGCGTCTGGTTCATCCTAGAAGATCACCGCGAAGCGATTCCTCCCTATTGCAATGGCGTGTCGAGCAATGCTTTCGGCAAGAATTTCCCGATCGGAGCGAATGGGCGCCAGATAGCCTACTTCGATTCCAAGACGGGTAATTTCGGCCTCGTAGATACATGCTTCGGCGGCTCTCATGAGGTGATCGACAACGACCAGGACGAAACCTTATACGTAACCGCCGGTGATAACGGCGGCCCCACGTCGCGCTTTGGAATCGGCTGGGTGAAGATCAGGGTCTGGGATGAGACGCACGACGGCGAGAAATCCCAGGGTTGGTGCCCCGCGGTCATCGATTACAACGGTGACGGGAAAACGGGCGCCTTCACGAAACCGAATGAGCCGCTCGATCCGAAATTGGATCGCCGGGTACCCGGCGGCGGCTATGGGATCAGCGTCAATCCGGTGGACCACAGCGTGTGGTACGCGGCGCAGGATCCCGTGCCTGGAAGAATCGTTCGCATTACGCTTGGTTCGAATCCCCCGGCCACCTGCCTTACGGAGGCTTACGAGCCTCCGTTCAAAAATCCGAAGGTTCCCGGCGTGGAGTCGTATTCTCCCGAAGGAATCGATGTCGACACCGATGGCGTGGTGTGGACTGCGCTGGCCGGCACAAACCAACTCGCCAGCTTCGACCGGCGCAAGTGCAAAGTATTTAACGGGCCCACCGCAACGGGCCAGCATTGCCCGGAAGGGTGGACGCTGTATTCCGTGCCCGGTCCCACCTTTAAGGGAGGCACCGTGCCGGCGGATTTCTTTTATTACAACTGGGTCGATCGCTTCAATACCTTCGGCCTTGGCGACAATGTCCCGGTGATCACTGGCACGTTTTCGGATTCATTGATCGTCTTCGACCCCAAAACCAAAAAGCTCGCCACCCTGCGCGTGCCATATCCGCTCGGGTTCTACACACGCTTTGTGGATGGCCGAATCGATGATCCCAAAGCGGGTTGGAAAGGGCGGGGGCTGTGGTCGTCCGACGATACCCGGGTTAGCTCTCACAACGAAGGCGGCAAGGGCGCCACGAGTTACGTCGCGCACTTCCAGCTCCGTCCCGACCCGCTCGCCAAGTGAAGCGGAGCGTTTGCGTAACGATTTGTTTCTAGTTTTGGTTGCGAAGGAAGTTTAGGGAGATTGCAATGAGTCGGACAGAAGTAAGGATCGACAGAAACTCTGTGTACAGCAGCGCGTGTTTGTTTCTGTTGTCGGCGTTCACCGCTCTGTTGGCCGGCGCGCCGGTTCGCGCGCAAGTCGACTTCGCGGGCACCTGGGGGCAAAAGTTCCAGGAAGATATCGCTGAGCGCGGGGATGCGGCGATCGGCGATTACGTGAGTCTGCCGATCAACGATGCCACGCGCATGAGGGCGGACGCCTGGGATGCGGAGCAATGGACGATGGTGGAGCATTTGTGCCACGCACATCCGATCGACTACGCCCCCCGCGGACCATCGCAGATGCGCATCTGGTCGGACATCGATCCGATGACGCAAGGTGTTACGGCTTGGCACACCATCCTCAGTTACATGCTTCCCCAGCGTACGATCTACATGGATGGGCGCCCCCATCCGCCCGAATGGGCGGCTCACACGTGGCAGGGATTCTCCACCGGCGAATGGGTGGGGGACATGTTGAAGGTGACAACCACGCATTTAAAAGAGGGTTACTTCCGGCGGAACGGTCTCGCGCGCAGCGAGAAGGCCACGATCACCGAGTATTTCTTCATGGATGAAAACAACCTGACGGATGTGGCGGTCATCAACGACCCGGTCTATCTGACCGAGCCCTTTGTCCTGAGCACGGATTGGGTGCGCGACGTAGGCAAGCAACTATCTCCGAACTTTTGCATTTCCACCGTGGAAATCACTCACCCGAAGGGATGGGTCGCTTACCACTTGCCGGGACACAATCCCTGGCTGCATGAGTACTCGGACAAAACGGGCATCCCCTACGAAGCGATACGCGGCGGAGCCGAAACGATGTATCCGGAGTATCAGAAGAAGCTCGCAACCATGACGGTAGCGCCCAAGCCGGAAAGCGATTCGGCGCAAAAAGGTAAATGAGTGAATAGAAGTAATTAAGTCTATCTATAAATAAGTAAATAATCGGGGACAGTGCGGTAATATTGGTTTTGCTCGCAGCCCCCTAGAAGAGTCGGCCGCTTCAAGCCCCCTCACCTCCCTCCTCTTCGTGTTCACGGAGCACGATTTCAAGACCACCACTCCGCTCGCCCTCGGACGAAGAAGTAAATTGTTCTTGACAAAGGCGTTGCGGAAGGACTATTAGCTGCTGTCAACGAAAGCATGAACGGGCTGACCGAGCTTGCAGCCGGGAGGGGTGCCTGGATGAGCTCGGGTGAAATAAGAGTTTTGGATCGGGATTTGCCGGGGGTGGGGATTCGATGAAGGGCCTCAATGGTGGGGATTGTGGTTTGCGGTTATCGTCAGTTCCGCGCTGTTCCGGTTTATTTTTCCTAGTACCTACCGCCCTTTTGGCGGCGTCCTCCGCCGCAGTCCAGTTGGGTGCTCAAAAATGGACAAAGTGCCGAAGAAGCAGATTGTTTCTCAGTAGAAGCAAGAATTGGGGCCCCGTCCGCGTCAGGAGTGCAGCAACCGGCCATGTAGCTGCTCACAAAGGGGTGACATATGTTCAATGACTCGAGTCTTCGTTCGGTTTGTCTGGTAGTTCTCGCGCTTTGCATGATTGTCTGCCCCGTTGCCATGGGCCAGACCGCCGCCACCGGAGCGCTGACTGGCGTAGTTACCGATGCGACGGGCGCCGTGGTGGTGGGCGTGACGGTGACAGCCACGAATGCGGGTACTGGCCAGTCGCGCACCGCGACGACGGGAGCGAACGGCGCCTACAATATTGGTCTGCTTCCGCCGGGCGATTACCGCGTGAAGTTTGCGGCCGCCGGGTTCAAGACGGTCGAGATTCCTTCCGTGAACATCAACGTGACGGAGACTCCTGTCGTGAACTACCAGCTGGAAGTGGGCGCGCAATCCCAGGAAGTGACGGTGACCGGCGAAGCCGAGACGATTCAGACCTCGAATGCGGCTGTGGGAACCGTGATGGGTTCCCAGACCGTTAGCTCGCTTCCTCTTACGACGCGGAACTACTCGAACCTCTTGGGTCTTTCGGTGGGAGCGAATGCCTCCGTCTACAACGCCACCACCATGGGAAAAGGCACCACCGACATCTCTGTGAATGGACAAAGTAGCATTCAGAATAATTTCCTGATGGACGGAGTATCCATCGTGAACTTCTCTTCCGGTGGAGTCGGCAACGATGCGACCACCAATGCCGGAGTTGGAATTGTAAATCCGGATGCGATCGAGGAGTTCAAGATACAGACCTCGCAGTACGATGCAGGCTACGGACGCGAACCCGGCGCCAATGTGAACGTGGTCACCAAGTCCGGCACCAATCAGTACCATGGAACCGTATTTGAGTTCTTCCGCAACACCGCTCTGGATGCCAACGATTACTTCCGGAAGCTGACGCCGCCGGTCATCACTGCCAGCGGCGCGTCCGTGCCCAACAATACGCGGCAGGTGCTGAACCAGAACCAGTTTGGCGGCACCTTCGGCGGCCCGGTCAAGAAGGACAAGATTTTCTTTTTTACGTCCTACCAGGAGACTCAGCAGAAGAACGGGGCGGGGTCTCAGGGCTACTCTGCCGGCGTGGTTTTGCCTCCGATTCCAACAGGCGATCGCTCGAACACGGCTGCCTTCCAGGCGGCACTCGGGGCTGTGTTTTGCCCGACGGGGACCGTCGGAGGTAAGACTTCGGTTGGCGGGACGCAGGTCGCTTGTAGCGGATCGAACATCAATCCGGTGGCGATCGCGCTGCTGCAGCTCAAGAATCCCGACGGCAGCTATCTGGTCCCCAGTTCGGGCACTCCAGGCTACCTCTCAGGCCAAACCTACAGTATCCCGGCCTTGTATAAGGAGCATCAGGCAGTAGGCAACTTCGATTACGTGATCAACGACAAGAACACGCTGGCAGGCCGGTACTTCTACACCAGCGATCCGACGGCAATCTCCTTCAATCAAGGCTATGCCGGCACCACCATCTGTGCTTGCCTGCCTGACACCGGCATGACCACCCGATTCACGACCATAACTTCACTCCTGAAGCTCACCTCGATCGTCAACAACAACTTCGTGAACGAAGCCCGAGTTTCCTACCAGCGCATCGATGACTATCTGGCCCACAACATTCCATTTACAAATACCCAGGTCGGCATCGCACCCATACTCCCGACAGTGACCACCCTCGACCAGATCACGGTCACGGGATTTTTCCAATTCGGCGCAATTCCCAATGTTCCGAACAAAAAATGGGTGGGCGGACTCGAAGTGGCCGACCAGATTTCCTGGAATCGCGGAAAGCATACGATGAGGGCCGGGTTGGAGTATGAGAAGGACCAGGAAAACTGGGACTTCGTGGGCTTCCTCGTAGGGGCGGAGGTTTTCAACAGCTTTAATGACTTCCTGTTGGGACTGCCCGGCTGCCAGACCGTTAACGCCGCCTGTGCCGCCAGCGCCGCGGCGGGGCTCACGAATGGAACTTCGAGCAGCAACATTGCTAACACCGGGACCATTCCCGCCGTTGTTTCGCCCACTGGTGTCGTACATGCATTCCGGCAACCCGACGCAAATGCCTTCGTCCAGGACGATTTCAAGTTCAACAAGCGATTGACCGTAAACTTGGGCGTGCGGTGGGAATACAATGGCTACTTTTGGGATAAATATGGACAGAACGATACCGTTTGGACCAGCCTGATCAACACCGTCAACACTCCTGCGTTGCTCGGAACTTCAAATGCCACCGGGTCACTCGCCGGATGGGTGGTGCCGTCGAATTTCAATCCTAATCGTTTCCCCGCTCCCACTGTGTCGGGCATTTTTCAGAACAGCCACCTGAGCCCGGCCGCGCAAAACGCTCCGATTGACAACTTTGCGCCGCGGGTCGGATTTGCCTGGCAGCCTCTCGCGAGCGATCGCTTCGTCGTGCGCGGCGGTTTCGGATATTTCTACGCCCGTTTGCCAATCAACGTTTACTCATCCTCAACAGTGCAGTCTGCGCCCTACGCGGTCAACGTTTTCAATTCTGGAACAGCAAATTATTACGCCAGCGAGGCGCAGCCCTATCTTCCTGCCCAACTCGGATGGCAGAGTTCTATCCGCTGGGTCAACTTTGCAAATGGCGGGTCAAGCTCCAATCGGACGACTCCCAGCATCTTCGATCCACAGTTCGATTCTCCGCTGGTGGATGAGTGGAATCTGAACCTTCAGTATGAGCTTGCGCCCAGCTGGGTGCTGGAAGTGGGCTATGTCGGATCCCACGGCTATCATCTGCTGTCTACCCGGAATTTAAACGAAGCTCCACTCGTGAACGCGAGCAGTCCGCTCTGCTTGCAGGAGGCCATCTGCACCAACACCACGGCCAGTGGTAACGTCGGTGTGCGGGTTCCTTACCTGGGTTACGTGGCGTCAGGTCTTCCGGAGGTAGGCAACTTCGGGGATTCGCTATACGACAGCTTGCAGGTGGCTCTGCGGAAGCAGCTCTCTCATGGATTATCGTTTCAGGCGAACTACACGTGGGCGAAGGCGCTTGACCAGATAACGACCAGCAACGACCCCAACAACACTGCGCAACAATACGGACTAAATCCCGGATACCGCCCGCAGCGCTTGACTGTGAACTACAGCTGGGACCTGCCTTTTGGACACCCGGACGGGCTTAAGGGCAAGCTAGTCAACGGCTGGGCCGTGTCCGGCGTGACTACCGTTCAGGATGGCTTGCCTCTTACAGTTGTCGACACCAGAGGGGGCGCCATTTACGGGTTTGGCCCAGGGACGACCCAAATCTCCAGGGCTCAATTCGCTGCGGGAATGGGGAATGCGAACGTCGCGACGCCAGGGGGAATAGAGGCCCGGCTGGGTGGTGTAAAGGGCGGTCCCGGTTATCTCAATACTGCTGCATTTACCACCATTCCAATAATTGGCGCGACCCCTGGCGTGGCTGGAACCGGCGGGACTGGCTACGGCGATAGCGGCGTGGGCGTTATTCTCGGCCCCGGCCAATTCAACTGGGATGCGTCGGTGACAAAAACGACTACCGTGGGGGGCCTCAGGGAAAACGCGACGCTGCAGTTCCGCGCGGAGTTTTTCAATGCGTTCAACCACGCGCAGTTTAACGTGCCGCAGCAGGTAACCGCCGGTTTGGGGAACATCGATTTTTCGAAGCCCTCCACCTTCGGAGTGATTTCGAGCACGTCGGTAAACCCGCGGCTGGTACAGTTCGCGCTCAAGTATCAATTTTAGAAGCGGGATGTAACTGAAAACTTGTCGCGCTCGTCTGAGTTAGCAGCGTGGGGTCCATTTAGGAGCTAACTATGAAATACAAGCTGGTCGGTTTCGCCGTGGCGATTTCTCTGTTGCTGTTTGGTGGCCGGGCGTACGCGCACCATTCTTTTGCGGCGACCTACATTGTCGAACAAACGGCGACGGTAGAGGGAACCATGGTGGAGTTCCTGTATCGCAATCCACATTCGTTCGTGAAGATCGAAGCTGCCGACCCGAAGGGGCAGGTGCAGACTTGGGCGCTCGAGTGGGGAGGCGCGGCGCAGCTGAGTCAGGATCACGTGTCCAAGGATCAGCTCAGGATTGGCGATCATGTGATCGTCACGGGCAACCCGGCTCGGGATCCTTCTGAGCATCGGATGCGCATCAAGAGCATCACGCGTCCGTCGGACGGCTGGAAGTGGCAGGGAGTCGTGCAGTAACCGCGTCCGGTAATCGAAGATCCGCTCATAACCTGCCGGCGGGGGGATTCGCCGGTGCGAGGGGAAGCCATGTCGAAGAGAAAGTCCGTTGCAGTTCCGGTAACAGCGCTGCTGGTTGCCAGCGCCGTGTGGGCTTTCGCGATCGTGCGCGCGGAGGCTCGCGCCGAAGCCGCTAAGGCGGCGGCCGCGCAAACCGCGGCAAATCGCGTGAAGGTCGGCGCGGATAGTATCGGCGGTGTGGTCACCAGTTCGAAGGGGCCGGAAGCGGGTGTATGGGTGATCGCCGAAACCACCGATACGCAGACCAAGTTCCGCAAGATCGTGGTGACCGACGAGCGAGGCCGCTACCTGCTCCCCGATCTGCCGATGGCGAATTACAAGATCTGGGTACGAGGGTATGGATTGGTGGATTCGAAGCCGGTGGAAAGCACTCCGGGAAAGCGGCTGGCGCTAACTGCGGTGATCGCGCCCAATGCCCGGGCAGCGGCGCAGTACTATCCGGCCGATTATTGGTATTCGCTGATCAATGTGCCCTCGAAAGAAAATTTTCCGGGCACCGGCCCGCAGGGAAATGGCATTGCCGTCACGATGAAGACGCAGGCGCAATGGCTGCAGCAGATGAAGACGGGTTGCGAGGTATGCCACCAGTTGGGAGACAAGGCCACGCGCGAGCTTGAGCCGGCGCTCGGGCAATTCGATTCACCCTCTCTGGCATGGGATCACCGCGTTCAAGTGGGACAGGACGGTGCGGGCATGACTGCCACGATGAACACTTTCGGCCGCGATCGAGCCCTCGCCATGTATGCGGACTGGACGAATCGAATCGCTGCTGGTGAAGTGCCGCAGGCGCCACCGCGTCCGCAAGGAGTCGAGCGCAACGTGGTGCTCACCCTGTGGGAGTGGGGCGGCCCGGCCAGCTTCGTCCATGACGAGGTTTCTACCGACTGGCGGCATCCCACTGCCAATGCTTACGGCCCCATCTACGGAGCCGATTGGGGTAACGATGGGTTTCTGATCATCGATCCGGTGAAGAATACGGCCTCGGAGACGAGGATACCTCTGGCCGATCCGAGCGTTCCGCCCAACAAAGACCAGACTATGCCGCAGCCATCGCCCTATTGGGGCAAAGAGCTGTACTGGAACGATCCTGCCGATCCGGCCGCCATGGCGATGGACAAGAAGGGCCGCGTCTGGATTTCGGCCAGAAGCCGGCGAAACGAAAACCAGCCTGCCTATTGCAAGGAAGGCTCCGACAACCCTTACGCGAAAAATTACCCGATCAGCGAGAACCGCCGGGAATTGGCCGTCTACGATCCAAAGACAAAAACGTTCAAGCTCGTGAACACTTGCTTTGAGGCGCATCACGTGGTGTTCGCGGACGACAAAGATGAGACTGTCTATGTCGACGGCATCGGCAGCGGCACGATCGGCTGGGTGAAAACGCGCGTGCTCGATGAGACCGGGGACGAGCAGGCCGCGCAGGGCTGGTGCGGCGGATATTTCGACATCAATGGGAATGGCAAATACGACGAAGGAATCGACAAGAAGATCAACATGCGCGGGGTTTACAGCGTGGCCCCCAATCCGGTCGATGGCAGCGTTTGGGGTGCGAGAGCCGGAGTGCCTGGCCAGATGTTCCGCATAGATCCGAAGACCTGCGCAACAGAAGTCTACGAACCGCCCTTCCAGAACCCGAAGGCGCCGGCAGGGGTCGTGGCGTTTTCGCCGCGCGGGATCGACGTGGACAGCAAGGGCATCGTCTGGTCCGCCCTGGGCAGCGGTCACATGGCCAGTTTCGACCGCAGCAAGTGCGCCGTGTTGACGGGAGAGGCCGCAACCGACGGACAGCATTGCCCCGAAGGTTGGACGTTCTACCCTTCGCCAGGGCCGCGGTTTAAGAGCGGAGTCACCGACAACATCGCAGTAGACCATCATTATTATAACTGGGTGGACAAGTTCAATACGCTGGGCCTGGGCAACGATATACCGGTAGCCGATGGAACTGGCTCAGACTCCTTGGTGGCGCTGATACCCAGCACGGGGAAGTGGGTAGTGCTACGGGTCCCCTATCCGATGGGGTTCTACCAGCGGGGAATGGACGGGCGGATCGACGATCCGAACGGGGGCTGGAAAGGGCGGGCGATGTATGCCGATTACGGCCCGAATGCGATTTGGCACTCGGAAGGCGGCAAGGGGACAAAGGGCAACCTGGTGAAGTTCCAGTTGCGGCCCAACCCGCTCGCGAACTGATTCGGGGAACGGAGGAGAATATCCGATGGCGAATATTCATCGAGTGAATCTGCTGGCGGCGTTGCTGGTGCTTGGCGGCGGACTGCTGGTTCGCCCTGCGGTTGCTCAAGAAGACTTGTCGGGCGGATGGGCTCAGAAAACGCACGAGGATGCCCTTGAACGAGGGGGCGGCCCCGAGATTGGCGATTATACGGGTGAGCCGATTAACGATGAGGCGCGCAGCAGGGCCGACGCCTGGGACGCTCAGAAGTGGGAGATGATCGAGCACGAGTGCGAGCCGCATCCTTCCGACTATGCGGTGCGCGGGCCGGGAAGCATGCGGATCTATGCGGATATCCGGCAGCTGGACCAGAAAGTGATGGCCTGGCACACCCAGCTTTTGTGGATGCTGCCCCAACGCACGATTTATATGGATGGGCGTGCTCATCCGTCTGAATATGCCCCGCACACCTGGCAGGGCTTCTCGACGGGAGAGTGGGTAGCGGACATGCTGAAGGTGACCACAACCCACATGAAGGAAGGATGGATTCGCAGGAATGGCCTTCCGCGGAGCGACAGGGCCACGATGACGGAATTCTTCATCCGTCACGGGAGCTACTTCACGATTGCCACGATTGTGAATGACCCGATTTATCTGACCGAGCCGCACATTCTGACTTCGAACTGGATTGCCAACCCGGCGGTTTCCTTCGCCCCCATGAACTGCATACCGAGCGAGGAAGTGCCCCACCCAAGAGGCTATGTCGCCCACCACTTGCCCGGAACGAACCGGTGGCTGGGGCAGTACCCTGCGAAGTATGGAATACCGGTAGAGGCGGCGCGCGGCGGTGCCGAGACCATGTATCCCGAATACATATTGAAGATGGCGAAGATGCCCCCGCCACCTAAGTTCGAACAGAGCGCGGAGAACCAATGACGAAGACAGCCACTCCTTTGAGGATATTGTCTCTACTCATTCTGGCCGCCGTTGCCCTCCTGGAATCGCCAACCCCCAGCCATGCCCAAACGACCTCGGCCAAGGCTAAGGACGGAAAGATCGAGGCATTTCCGGTTCAAGGCAACGTGTACATGATCGTCGGCGCGGGCGCCAACATCACCGTCCAGGTGGGCGAGGAAGCTCTTCTGGTGGTGAACACCGGGGCGACTGGGAGAGGCAAAGACGTCCTCGCAGCTATTCGAACCATATCGGACAAACCCGTTTCCTACATCGTCGACACCAGCGGCGATGAAGATGTTATCGGCGGCAATCACGACGTGGGAGAGGGGGGATCGTTCGCTCCTTACGTGCAAGCGGGTACTTCGGGGGAAAGAACGGGGGCGTCGGTGATGGCGTATATCGACGTGCTGAAGCGCATGAGCGTGCCCTCCGGGAAAACCCCGGTGATATCGGAAGAACTCTGGCCGAGCGATACCTACGACACTCCTGACTGGAGGCTGTTCAACAACGAAGGAGTAATTATCGAGCACATGCCCGCGGCGCATACCGACGGCGACAGCATCGTCTTTTTTCGCAGATCGGATGTGGTGACTACGGGAGCTATTTTCGATCCGGAGCGTTTCCCGATCATCGACCTGGCCCGGGGCGGCAGCATCAACGGGACGATCGATGCCTTGAATCACATCGTGGACGATCTGCTGATCACGAAGTTCGGCGAAGAGGCCGGCACGTATGTGATTCCGGGGCACGGCCGGCTTTGCGACCGTACCGACATTGTGAACTACCGGGACATGGTAACGATCGTAAGGGACCGGATACAAGACCTGGTAAACAAGGGCATGACTCTCGATCAAGTGAAGGCGGCGAAGCCCGCGCTCGGTTTCGATACCCTGTATGGCGGCGGAGAGAAGTCGCCGGCGACACAGACCTTCGTGGAGACCATCTACCGCGATTTAAGCAAGGGAAAGACCAAGCAGGGGCAATGAGGCCCGATGAGAGACGATGAGGCATGGCGAGCAAGCGGGAGGAAAAGGGAATGAGTGAACGAGGACTCCAGACGCGCACGGCATGGTTGCTGGCTGCGGGTATAGCCCTGCTGCTTGCTGGTTTCATACTGGCTGGAAGAGTTGCCGCACAAGGCCCCGCCGCGCAGAGCAAGCCTCCCATCACCGGCAAGGCGGAGGCTGTGATCGATATAACGGGCTACTGGGTGGCCATCGTAGACGAAGACTGGCGCTGGCGGATGATGACCCCGGCGAAGGGCGACTTCGCAAGCGTCCCCCTCAATCCCGAAGGGCGAAAAGTGGGCAATACCTGGGATCCCGCGAAAGACGAGGCGGATGGAAATCAGTGCAAAGCCTATGGTGCGGCCGGGATCATGCGGGTTCCGGAGCGGCTGCACATCACCTGGGCGGATGACAACACGATGGAAATCGACACCGACGCGGGCATGCAAAAGCGCCTGCTGCACTTTGACGGCTCCAAGTGGCAGGGCGGCGAGCCTCAGTGGCAAGGCGACTCTGTGGCCGAGTGGGGGAAGCAGGTGCAGAACGCCGGATACGGCCGGCAGTTTGGAGGCCTGGTTCCTGGCAAGGGTGGGACGCTCCACGTGGTCACCACGCACATGCGTCCTGGCTACCTCCGCAAGAACGGCGTTCCCTACAGCGCAGATGCCGTGCTCATCGAGTACTTCGATCGCGTCGAACACGACGGCAGTTCCTACCTGATCCTCACCACGGTTGTGGATGACCCGAAATATCTCAGCGATGAGTTCATCACCAGCGAGCAGTACAAACTCGAGCCGAACGCCGCCAAGTGGAACCCCACGCCATGCAGAGCCAACGCGGCTCCTTGAAATTCGGGGAGGTTGATCTCTGCTTCCGCCACTTTTCCGGAATGGCCGGGTAAGTAAGACCGAAACGCTATCAGGGGAGATTTCGTGCTGAATAGAGCTACAGACTTACGAATCGCGATCCTGCTTCTCTCGCTCGCCTTTGTTGGCAGGGCCGCCGCACAGTCCGCGCCTGATTCCTTGCCCGACCCCTATGCGAAAACGATTGAGCGCTGGGCAAAGCTGCCGGAGGGGAGAGTCTGGGGATCGGCGGCCGGGATTTCGGTGGACAGCAAGGGAGATATCTGGATATTCGAGCGCTGCTCCGCAAATAGTTGTGCGGGTAGCGACGAAGCTCCCATTCTCGAGTTCGATCCATCGGGGCGTCTGCTGACGAGTTTCGGTGGGGGGATGTTCATCTTTCCTCATTCCCTGTTTGTGGACAAAGACGACAACATCTGGGTAAGCGACGCCACAGGGCAGGACGGGAAGGGCCAGCAGGTGATCGAGTTCAGTCCTCAGGGGAAAATCCTGCTGACCCTCGGCAAGGCAGGTGTGGCGGGCGATGGCCCCGATACCTTCAATCGGCCATCGGGAGTAGTCGTAGCGCAGGACGGCAGCATCTTCGTTGCCGACGGGCACGGCGGGGATTCGAATGCCCGCATCGTCAAATTCTCGAAGGATGGGAAATTCATCAAGTCCTGGGGAAAGAAGGGAACCGGCCCGGGTGAATTCGGCGAACTTCACGCGATTGCCATCGATTCCAAGGGCCGTCTCTATGTTGCGGATCGCGGCAATAAACGAATTCAGATATTCGATCAGGACGGCACTTTCATCGATCAGTGGACGCAGTTCGGCCGCCCCAGCGGCATTTACGTCGACAAGAAAGGCATGATTTACGTGGCGCGCATCCAGGACGGGATCATGATCGGCAGCGCCAGCGACGGCAAGCTCGCCGCCCTGATTCCTCCTCCGCCCCAGGACCCGGCCCACGGCGGCCAGGGTTCTGAAGGCGTGGTGGCGGATTCGGACGGCAACGTGTATGGAGCGGAGGTCAACCGCAAAATGGTAACGAAGTATGTTAAGCAGTAGGCGGCGTCATCTGGTCCTCTTCGCCGCCTTGATCCTGTCCCCCTATCGGCATTTCACGTTGAAGAACCAGAATGTGCCGTCGATCTGCTTGAACCAGTGCGTCACGCCGTTGGGAACCACGATCACGTCCCCCGCGGACACGTGCCTTGATTCGCCGCCCTCCATGCTGCGCGCCAGTTTCGTTTCCGTGAACGGCCGGCCGTCCGGCCAGGCGCGCGGAGTGATGTCGTCCACCAGCTTGCCGCCCGTCACGAGTGTTGCCGATCCCTTCACGATGTAGAGCACGTCGGTGAAATCCTTGTGTACTTCGGCGGCCGGAACTTTCGTTCGGCTAGTTACTTTTACCTTGAAGTTTTCGTCGCCGTAATCGCTGTCGTAGAGCGTGCCGAAGTCTTTTTGGTCGTTGAACTCCCTCTCGACCTGCTCCTTCGAGAAATACTTTATCGGCGGCAGCTTGGAGCTTGTGGACGTATCGCCGGGGGAGCCTGTGCGCGCATCCCGGCCAAGCCTGGCCCAGGCCATTCCCGCGCCGGCCGCGCTACCGAAGACAAACGAAGCTGCGGCTACAAGCGACCACGATTTCATCTTCCCTGCGATCATGTGATCCTCCCGATTCCTGGGTTGCCTGATGGGTTTGCGTTCAAGCTATGATCGATCCATTGGCTTAATGCGCGCCGCCGCTGGCGGCGCCGGACTTCAGTTCCTGATACAACTGGCTCACAAAGCGATCGGCGGTTTCCGCGCCCTGGGGCACCTTGGCGTCGTAGTCCGCCGTGGGATGGGCCGCGAGCACTTCCTGCTCCGATTTTCCCTGCTGGATCAGCGCGGCGACCTTATCCCGCAACGCCAGGATCATCTCCCGGGTGAGCCGGACTCTCTCTTTGGCGACGATCGGGCCATGGCCCGGAATAATCTTCGTGTCCGGACCCGAATTATAGACGAGGTAAGCGAGCCCATCGATCATCCCGTTCAGCGTGCCGCCGTTGGCGCGATCGATATTGGGGTAGCCCACGGAGCGGTAAAAATCTCCGGTCATGATCACGTTGTTCTCCGGGAATCCGACCATGGTGTCGCCGTCGGTATGCGCGCGGGGGATCGGGTTGAGCTCCACGTTTTCGTCGTCCATGTGAATCGTCATCTTCCCTTCATAGGTGATCATGGGCAGCGCGGCAGGCGGGACCGGGGGACGAGCAGCCGCGCCGTTCACCGCGGGAGCTCCATCCGCCAGGCGCTTCCGCAACTCGTCGCGAGCGATAATCGTCACGCCCATTTTGGCGAAGTTTTCGTTGCCTCCGGTGTGGTCGCCGTGAAAGTGCGTGTCCACCAGAAAGCGAATGGGAGCGTCGGTAATCTGCTTCACGGCGGCGACGATCTTATCGCTCAACGGAGCGAATTCGGAATCCACCATGAAGACGCCGTCGGAACCCACGAGAACGCCGATGGCGCCACCCTGGCCCTCCAGCGTATAGAAGTGATCCGTGATTTTAGTCGTCTTGATTGTGACCTTGCTGTACTCAGGCGGTGCCTGTGGCCGGGCGCCCGCTGAGAAAGTCATTACTGCCAGTGCCAAAAGAAACGCGCGCGAGAAAAACGCCGCCTTCGTCTTCATCATCCATTCCTCCTGCATCCAGCATTTTGAAATGCCGCCGCCCTCACTTTTTTACCGCGGGAGGCGGCGTTACGAGTACCGTCATCTTTCGGATCATGCCGTCGGACTTCGTTAGAACGTAGATCTCGTCGTCATCGCCCACGGCGATGCGCGGATCGGCGCGCCCTCCGCCATACTCGACGCCCTCGGGATCCGCCGCGGGCGGAGTCGTATCGTGGCCCGTGCCGGGCAGCACGCGGTCCTGGAGAGGGATGCCGCCCTTGTGCGACCACGTCTCCGCCACGATGTCGAACATCCGGCGTTTCACGGCCTGCGGGTGGGCGGTGTCGTAGGGGCTCTTGTACATGATTTGCAGTTCGTGAATGGCAGCCTGCCTGTTGCGCTCTCCGTGCGTCGCGATCATTTCCGCCAGATCGGCGTAGAAGATTCGGCCCGTCGTCATGTCGTTGAAAATATACTTCCCGCGGAGTTGCGGCATGAGCTTGCCCCGGTAGACAAAACCGCTGCCGATGGCGTCGCCATCGCGATGGCTGTAGACCGCCGCCGCATAGATCGGGGTCACCGGTTCGGGCAGCCCTTCCACCGTAAGGCGATCAGTCGCGGGGAACGGCACCGGGGGATCCATGAGGCTTCCGGTCTTTGCTGCGTCGTAAGGAAGCGGGAACAACTGCTCGTTGCCTTCCCGCTCTGCATACCCGTAGTTGCCGCCTTTGGTGACGATGTTGATTTCTTCCCAGGAGTTGACGCCGATATCGTTCACGAGAAAGGTTCTTGAAGGGATGTCCCAGGTCATGCGATGCGGATGCCGCAAGCCGTACGCATAAATCTCACCTCGCGCGCCGGGGACGGAGACAAACGGATTCGGGTCCGGGCCCGTCGACGGAATCCGATAGCGCCCATTTTCGCTCAGCATGTCCTTCGGATGCAGGGTGATGTCGGGGGTAATCCGCAGGATTTTTCCCATTAGGGAATTGAGTTGCTGGGGAGACGTCTGTCCGGGCCCCGGCGTTTCTCCTGTAAAGTCGTCCCCTTCGGAAATGTAGAGGTTTTCGTAGTCCTGGTCGCCGGGGCGCGCCAGCGGATTGAAAATCAGATCCCCCATGATGTGGCCGCCCCGGTAGAAGCCCACTCGCAGAAGTTCGCGCGCCGTTCCCTCAAACGTCGCGTTGCCGATATTCATATCCGTCCATTCGATCAGGACGCATTCCAGCCGCGCGGGCGCCGCCAGACGGTTCACCGATGGCGTGAGCGCGTAACCGCTCAGATCCAAAGCGGGGATTTCGGCGTTAACCGGCGTTCCCGGACCCTTGCCGGGCCGTTCGGAATGCACCGTATAAAACTTGCCGTTTTTTGCGTAGTTCGGGTCGAACGCAAAAGAGATGATTCCCGAGGGCCCTCCTGAGCCGGAGGCGAAATTCGGAAAGATTTGGTCAAAATGAAGGTAGGGTGTGAATTCTTTCGATTTCTTGTCCAGGATGTACAGCGTTCCGCTCTGGTCGTCGACGAAAAAGCGCGAGGCGGCCAGCGGGGCGTTGGCGGGTTCCGATCGCAAGGCAGTCGCGCGGCCCAGCTGGGCCTTGAAATCGATGACGCCCTTCTTTGCGCCCGGAAGGGTGCCGCTCGATAGCGGCAGGCTTGCATAATCCTCGAGCAGCACGGCGGTTCCATCTTTGGCAATCTGAGGATGCTCGGGATATTGCGCGCCCACGACGCCTGCGCTGGAGCCCGATAGCAATAGGAGAAGAACGCATCGTTTCGTCCAGCCGCCAAGAATCCGTATCTTGTTTCCCACGGGAACGATCTCCTTCCGCCGGCAACCGCTTCGCATCGGCTGGTAATCTACACTTGACGCAGTCCATATGCAATTCGTTCCGATCCGGTCACGCTGCGGGAAATCGATGGCCCGCCGCCGTTTCCTTCCGCGGCGTAAAGTGATATATAGTGACCATCTTGCCAACGAACCGAAGCGAGGAGCTTTTATGAATCTCGCATGCAGGCTTCCTGCGTTCCTGGGCGTGATTCTTTCCGCGGGTCCCTTGTGTTACGGCGCAACGGTAACGGGCACTGTCAAAAGCACCGACGGCCAGCCGTTCGCGGGCGCGTTCGTCCAGGCTCAAAACACCAGGACCAGAATCACAACGATCGCCGTATCGGATAGCCAGGGGCATTATCGCGCCGAGGGCTTGCAGGCGGGGGACTATCGCGTGCAGGTCCGGGCGGTGAGCTATCGCGCTGGCCCGCAAACCGGCGTGCACGTGACCGACGGCCGGAATGCTCCACTCGATTTCGCGTTGCAGAAAAGCGCGGTGCGCTGGAGCGACCTGTCGATTTATCAAGCCGGGAAGCTACTCCCCGCGGCGGCCGGAAAGAACATCCTGTTCCGGAATTGCTTTATCTGCCACGGATTCCAAACGCGCATGGCCTCGGTTACGCGCGACGAAGACGGCTGGAGAGACCGCGTCGAGTACATGCGCACAGCCATGAGCGACGCGTTGACGCGTTTCACCGACCAGAACGAATCGGATGTGGCGTCGTACCTGACCAGCATGTTTGGCCCGGAGTCGAGTTTGCCGAAATCGCCCGCGGACATGCCGGAATACAAAGAAACGCTTCGGACCTCCGCTGCGACCGCCACCAATATTGTCTACGTCGAGTACGACATGCCGGGGCCGAGCCGCATGCCCTTCAGCGCCGCGCCCGCCAAAGATGGAAGCGTGTGGATCCCCAATTTCGGCGTGGCGAATAAGATTACGCGTCTCGATCCGGACACCGGGGCGATGCAGGATTTCCCTGTGCCCAACGTGGGCACTGCGTCGGTCCATTCCGCTTTTCCGGCTCCCGATGGTTCCGTGTGGCTGGCCGAACAGGGGCCCGACAAGGTGGGACATTGGGATCCCGCCACGCAAAAAATCACCGAATACCAGGATGGTTATCTCCCCGATAAGGACGGCCACGTGGAGGCTGGCGAGAAGCACACCGTCCGCCTCGACCCCGAAGGGAACGTGTGGGCCACCGGCAGTCCGCTGAGCCGCTTCGATCCTGAAACGCGCAAGTTCACGCGCTTCGAGCAGATCCCCCACTTGTATACCCTCGCGTTGGACAAGAACGGCAATTTTTGGTTCACGAAGCACGACACCTCGCAAATCGGCAAGGTGAACTGGAAAACGCTGCAAATAACCTTGTACACGCCCCCCAATCACAATGTTCCTCTCTTCGGCGTTCAGCCGAATAAGGATGGAAGTATCCGCAGCTATCCGCGGCGGCTGCTGGTCGATTCCGATGGGATCGTGTGGTTCGGCGAGTTCAATGCAGGTTATCTGGAGCGATTCGACCCTAAGACCGAGACTTTCAAGGAGTATCCGTTGCCGGGGCCGGAAGCGACGCCCTACGGCCTCGGACTCGATGCCGAAAATTACATCTGGTACTCGTCGTACAATCAGGATGTGCTGGGGCGTTTCGATCCGCGAACCGGAAGCGTGGTCGAATATCCCTTTCCGCATTCCGAGAATACGATTCGTGAATTCTTCCTCGATGCGCAGGGGAGGATGTGGTACGGCAGTCCCGCGAACAACAAAGTGGGTTACTTTTATCTGACGCATGCTGCTGACGGCGACTCACACGCCGCTAAAGGCAATTAGTCCGTCCGGTACAGGTTTTGCAACGGGGGAGGGAAACGATGTCGGCATTTCATCGGGTGAATCTGCTGGCGGTCTTGCTGTTGCTCACTACCGGGCTGCTCGCTCGCCCCGCCGTCGCTCAGATGGATTTGTCGGGCGGGTGGGCTCAGAAACTGCATGAGGACTTCGCTGAGCGGCTGCACGGTCCTGAAATCGGCGATTACACCGGCTTGCCGATTAACGACGAAGCGCGCAGCCGTGCCGACACCTGGGACGCCCAGAAGTGGGAGATGATCGAACACGAGTGCGAGCCGCACCCCTCCGACTATGCGGTCCGCGGCCCGGGAAGCATGAAGATCTATGCGGATATCCGGCAGCTCGACCAGAAAGTGATGGCCTGGCACACCCAGCTTCTGTGGATGCTACCCCAGCGCACGATCTATATGGACGGCCGTCCTCATCCTTCTGAATATGCCCCGCACACCTGGCAGGGCTTCTCGACCGGCGAGTGGGTGGCAGACATGCTGAAAGTGACCACGACCCATATGAAGGAAGGATGGCTCCGGCGGAATGGCCTTCCGCGGAGCGATAAGGCCACCATGGAGGAATTCTACATCCGTCACGGGAGCTACTTCACGGTGGCCACGTTTGTGGATGACCCCGTTTATCTGACCGAACCTTTGATTCGAACTTCGAACTGGATTCTCTCCGAGAGCGTCGAGTTTAAGCCGATGAACTGCATCCCGAGCGACGAAGTGCCGCATCCGCGAGGCTATGTCGCCCACCACTTGCCCGGAGAGAATCCCTGGCTGGGAGAGTATCCTTCGAATTACGGCATACCTATCGAAGCCGCGCGTGGCGGCGCGGAAACGATGTATCCGGAATATTTGCCGAAACTGGCGAAGCTGCCCCCACCCCCCAAGTTCAAGCAGAGCGCGGAAAACCAGTAACGAGTCGACGTCGCTCTTTGCGCCTAGCGGGCGGGAAGCATCGGCGTTTGTCCCGGCAGCAATTGCTGGTCGAAAGCCGTCAGCTCCAGTCCGGTGGCCCAGTAAAGGGCCATCAGGTTGGTCAAATCCACCATGCCGCGGGGACCGAATAAACGCAGAGCGTGAGCGAACGTCTCCGATGAGACTTTCTTCTGCCCCAACAGCTCGCGTCCGAACTCAATAATCACCGTTTCCTTTTCGCCGAGGCCGGTCACCGGCTTGTTGTACTTAATGATGTCGATGATGCCCGGTTCCACATGCCCGGGGCCCGCCATCCGCCCGTGGATTTCCCATTGCGTCCATTCGAACTGGTTGTCCATTTCTCGCGCTGTTACCAGAACCGCTATCTCGGTTAATCGGTCTCCCAGTCCGGATTGAAACTTGAGATAGTAATGCGCATCGCTCATGGGTTTGGCGAGTCGCGGACTATAAAGGCGCAGAGGTACCTGCTTGGTCCACGATATTCTCGGTCCGGTCAGTTCATCGAAAACCTTCTTGCCGTAATCGTCCATGTCTTCCCGTTTCGGCGGAGGAAGGCGGTTGCCGGTTTCAGGATAGATGTCCTTCGGTAGCGGGGCCGTCGCCGCCGATTCTGCGCCGCTCGCTGCGCTTCCTGCGTGCATCCTCCCGCCCAACGCCAGAACCACCACAGCCGCGAGAAGAATCACTCCAGCGCTTTTTGAAATGTGCATTTCTATCTCCTTGTGCGCCGGTCAAACCGGCGAGGTGTAGTGAATGAAAAAGTCATACGAATGTGAGTTAGCGACCCACATCGGCCCCGAGTCATGCGGAGCCGCTCGCAAGGGCGGCGTCGAAGCGTTGAC
>Ga0302324_100001542_pt1 | contig 55545 bp, 55 predicted proteins | sample Palsa_T0_1_FD_201949 | JGI IMG/M metagenome (GOLD analysis project Ga0302324, IMG submission 201949) | Peat permafrost microbial communities from Stordalen Mire near Abisko, Sweden - Palsa_T0_1 | ecosystem: Environmental > Terrestrial > Soil > Palsa > Peat permafrost | place: Sweden: Abisko...
CCGAATGCTGCCGGCGACTGCGTGCGCAGCGAGAAGGTCAGCTTCGCATCGTGCGGCAGTTCATCCTGATCGGCGAGTTGGATGTTGCTGGCGCCGCTGGCGGGCGACAGCTGCACACTCTTGCCGATAAGGGCCACGCGTGGGCGTGGTGCATCCACGACGATATTGAGATCGAGCACGCGGCCGTCCTTCAGGGTCACTTTGGCGGTGGCGGCATCGCCCGGCTTCAAGCTGATGGGTGCCGCGGTATCGGCCGCCAGCATCGGCAGTTCGTCGATACCCTGGCTGGAGGACAGCTTGCCGGGGACGAACGTCGTAGCCTGCAGCAGCAGGCTGGCGACTTCATCCAGACGGGTACCCTTCAGAATGCCCTGCGTATCCCCGGCATGAAGCGCGAAGCTGTTGAGATGCCCAGCTTCGGCGAAGGCGTGCAGCGCCAGCGCTTGTGGCTGGGCTGCGCCATATTGCGCGATCAGGAGCGTCACCGTACCGGGCTTCGCCTGCTGCAATGGCAATTTGAGCTCGACCGCATCGGGTCCGACCGCGGTCCACCCGATCTTCAGTTCCCGGCCGGCCGCGTCCTTCAGTATGACGTCGGCGAGGCAACTGACGCTGCCGGCCTGTAGGTGAACGCTGTCCTCGCGGCCGACGATCAACCCGCCCTCGTCGCTGGCGGCCAGTTGCCATTTCTGCGCTGGCGCACCCACCAGCTGAAAGCTCGGACCGTCGTACTTTCCAAAACCCCAGTAGCCGTGCAGCGAGCCGCGCACGCCGTCGCTGAGCGCGGCGGTGGCCAGAGCGGATGTGTCGACTACAAAGCCGCCCCGCTGTGCATCGGCGCGCGCCGCCAGGTCGATGACCTTGCCGTCCTTGCCGGTCAGACTGAGCGTCATGTCATGCGCATAGCCGGTCGAGAACGCCAGCGGCGCGCCGTCCACGGCCAATACCAGGGGAGTCTTCCTGGCGCAGTAGATGTCCCTGGGATCCACCGCATGCAATGGAGGTAATTGCGGCTGTTCGATGGCCGGCAGCGCCACGACCAGCACCGACTTGGGATTGTTGAAGGAAGGCGGCGCGTTGAGCAACAAGGCGAGGCGGTCGTCCTGCTGCGAGGCCAGCGCCGGAATGTATTGATACTGCGCCGTATGAAAGGAGTCCAGGATGCGTGCAATGTCGATCACCGAAGCGATGTAAGGGCTGTAGTAGCCGTAGTTGAGCTGCGGCGTGAAACTGGCCTCCATCGCCAGATCGCTTGCCGGGCCGGACGTGAGCGCCTCGACGATCGAGGTGCTATGCCCGTCGTTCAAGATGAGCGAATTCTGGCCCTGCATCAGGCAGGCAGCCTGCAGCGGCGCGACGCGGTCGAGACATTTATCGTCCACCTTGATGGCCAGGCTGCGCGCCAGCAGCGGCGCGGCGTCCTTGAGCATCGCCGGATCGCTGTCGGCGAGCGCGCGCACCGCGGCCAGATACACTTCCAGCCGCGAGCGGTCCAGGGTGGCCTGGTTAAGGTCCTGCGAGGCCCGCACGAAGGCACCGGGGCGCCCACGAACCGCGTTGACCAGTGTCTTGAAATCGCCGCCGGTCTCGGGCGCAAGAAACAGCATCAGCTGCTGCGCGTCCTGCGGCACGGTGACCTCCAGTCCGCTCTGCGCGCATTGGCGGCTCCATGTCTCGCAGAGAAAAAACCAGCTTGCTGGCGGTGGGTTGGTCGCGCCCCTGAGGAATGCGGCGACCATGATGTAATGCGCGGATTGTGTGAGCGGCAGATTGGCCTTGATCCAGAGGTGATCCCCGGGCGCAAGGTTGGGAACCTGGGACACCGGCAAGGTCTTGCCGTCATGGGTGACCGTCACCTGGATGACCGGACCCGCAAGATCGAATGGCGCCGGATCGGCGGCTCGCACTGCACTCGCAGCGCTCAGCGCAAGCATGGTGGCGACCGGCAGAAGATGACGTTTGGAATTCATGGGGACAGTGTAGGGCTTCCCGGACCGTGCGTACTAAACGAGTGCGGCGGCCGGTAGCGCCATGCTGCGATTTCGGGCGCGCGAATGCGCCGCAGTACCCAGGGCATTAGGGAGTATTGACCTGCCGCATCGCGATGAGTTCCCAGCAGCTCACCGGCGCTGGGCGGCGCAGGCGACGCCTCGGCGATGCGACACAAGTCGTTAGTGAGTCCTCATCTTGTGCTACGGTAGCGCATCGAGGCTGCTGGCGGCGGTTCAGGGCGGCTTCGATGCCGAGCCGCCGCGCATCTCCGAAAGCTCAATGCGGGCCCGCGGCCAATGCCGCACTGCGCAGCGTTTGCGCGCGCGCAGCCGCTCCGGGCCTGCCCGCTCCCGAGGCAACAGCGCCCATTCGCGGTGCAACGCGCCGCTCGCGAGCCTATGAATTCAGGCAATTCAGGGCCTAAGTGCTGAAGCACGTCACAATTGGCAGATAGAATTCTGCGGCCATCGATTGGCACGTCAATTGCTCATCTGTACGGGAAGACCATTGCTGTTTGAGGGATATGCGCACGCCATCACTACGGTTTTTGAAGACTTTTCAAATCGCTGCCAAGCGCGGCAGCTTCAAGGCCGCCGCCGCCGAGCTGTGCGTTACCGCGTCGGCCATCAGTCACCAGATCAAAGTGCTCGAAGATGAGCTTGGCTTGTCGCTGTTCGAGCGCGGCCCGCGATCCCTGGCGCTGACCGAGGCCGGCGCGCATTACCTGGACCAGATCGACTCAGTGTTCTCGCGCCTCGAGTCCGTCACTGAGCAATTGCGCGTGCGCTTCAGCCGTGCGGTCGTGCGCCTGCAGGTGCCGCCGTTTTTTGCCAGTGAGCTGCTGCTGCCGCGCCTGGCGGGCTTCAGTGCCGTGCACGGCGACATTGATATTCAGATCGCCACCGACATTACGCCCAATGAGGAGCATGCCAGCGACTCGGATGTCTCGATCGTGGTCGGCACGGGCGATTGGACCGACGTGCAGGCGACGCGGTTGTTTTCGCAGACCTATGTGCCCGCCTGTTCGCCGGAACTGCTGCGCCAGTCGAGCATCCGCAGCGTGTCCGATCTGGCGCTCGAATCGCTGATCACCCATAACCATCGTCCGGACCTGTGGGACCGCTGGGCGGCGATGCTCGGTATCGATGCTTTGCGTCCGAAACAGCTCATTCGCTTCGATACCATGTCGGCGGTGGTGCATGCGGCCGAGAAGGGCGTCGGTATCGCGCTGGTGTCCGCGCCGCTGTCGGCGTCGAGGTTTACAGCCGGCTCGCTGACGAGGCTGTTCGACAGCGAGCTTGCGACCGGGGAAAGTTACTATCTGGTGACAAGGGCGGACGATGCCGATCGTCCAGCGGTGCGTCTGTTGATCGGTTGGATGCTGCAGCAGTTCGGCGACGCAGACTGACGTGAGCAGATCTTGAGCTGGCGTGAATTTTCGTCGTTTGAGCGGGCGATGACGTCCCACTAATGTCGGTCCATCGAGATTCCCCCCTCTCGATATGGAGCTGACACGATGAATACCCGTTCGATCAAGATCGCCGTCATCACGGCAGGCCTCGCAACCGCGCCCATGCTGAGCGTGGCGGCGAATTACCCGGCGGCCATGGATAGCTGCGTCAAGGCTTTCATGGCGAACCTGTCCACCACGATGGCCAGGAAGCCCAAGCTGCAGGAAGCGCGCTTCATCGACGATGGCGTCGTCCAGAGCGCGACGGAGCTGACGCTGATGGCCCGCGACGCGCACGACCATCACCCGATCGCGCGTGCCCTGTGCACGGTCAACACCTCGGGCCAGGTCATCGATCTGCACCAGGAACCGCTCGGCAGCCTGGATCCTCTCTAGGACCTCGCGGCGATAGGGCGTCGACCAGTCAATGACCGGTCAATGACCGGTCATTGATTGATGCCATGCGGCGCGGTCGGCCGGTCGCGTGAGCCGACGCGCGACCATGGCCGACGGGCCGAGTGCCGCTCGCGCCGCTCCGGCAACCCGCCCGCATACGCCCCACGGCGCGTCGACGCCGCAGCTGCAGCCGCGGCGGCATGGCGCTTGACCTGACCGAAGTTCGGCTCAGCCTGCAGCAATTTCTACAAACCGGTCGGGCCGGACCGCACCCCGACATCGATTTCACCCCCGTCATCCGCTGAACTGCGCGGCAAAACATCGGCCGGCGCATTGTGCCGCCCTGCGGCCGCGGTTAGAATGAACGTTCATTTACTTCGCCGGTCGGGGTCGGGCGCCGCAGCGAGCCTGTCTCCCTCTACTCCCGCCGCGCCTTCAAGGTGTCACATGCCTCTGTATAAGACCGTTCGTGGCCTAGGCATCGGGATTGGCATTGCTGCGGGCGTGCTCGTAGCCGGATGCGGGAGTCAGGGCGGCCGTCCGCCCGGAGGAATGACACCGCAGGTCTCGGTCGTCACGCTCAAGCCGCAGCCGGTCACGCTGACACGCGAGTTGCCGGGACGCGTCACTGCCTACCTGGTGGCCGAGGTGCGACCCCAGGTCAGCGGCGTGGTGAAGCGGCGGTTGTTCACCGAAGGCGGCACGGTCAAGGCCGGCGAGCCGCTGTACGAACTCGACGACGCCATCTATCGCGCCCAATACAACAGCGCACACGCCACGCTGCAGAAAACGCTGGCGACGCAAGAGGCGGCGCGTCTAACCGCGAACCGGTCGGCCGAACTGATCAAGATCGACGCCGTCAGCGCCCAGGATAATGACAACGCCATTGCGGCGCTGGGCCAGGCGCAGGCCGATGTGGCGGCGGCTCAGGCGGCGCTCGACAGCAGCGCGGTCAATCTCGCCTATGCCCACATCGTCTCGCCCATCAGCGGCCGCATCGGCAAATCCAGCGTCACGCAGGGTGCGCTGGTCACCGCCGACCAGGCCGCGGCGATGGCCACTGTGCAGCAGCTCGATCCGGTCTACGTGGACGTCAATCAGTCAAGCGGCGAGTGGCTGCAGCTCAAGCAGGAGATCGAGGCCGGGCGGGTGCAGGCCGGGGTGGCGGACGCGCCGACCAAGATCGTGCTTGAAAACGGCACCCCCTATGCCGCGGAAGCGAAGCTGCAGTTTACCGACGTCACCGTGGATCCAACTACCGGCAATTTTTTATTACGCGCGATCGTCGCCAATCCGAACCAGGTGCTGATGCCCGGGATGTATGTGCGCGCCGTCATCGGTGAAGGCGTGATGCCGCAGGGATTGCTGGCGCCGCAGCTCGCCATCACGCGCGACGCCAAAGGGGGTGCCACTGCGCTGGTGGTCGGCCAGGACGGGAAGGTCGAGGCGCGCGACGTCAAGGTCTCGCGCACGATCGGCGATCAATGGCTGGTCGACAATGGGCTGGCCCCTGGCGATCGCGTGATCGTTGCCGGCCTGCAGAAGGTCAAGCCCGGCATGACCGTAAAGGCGGCCGAAGTCGCACCGGATGCTGCGACCGAGGCCGGCGCCGCCGCGACAGCCGGATCCGCAGCCAGCACCGGCGCCGCCGGCAAATAGACGGATAGCGGCGCATGTCACGGTTCTTCATCGATCGTCCGATCTTTGCCTGGGTGCTCGCGATCATCATCATGATGTTCGGCCTGGTCGCGATCACGCGGCTACCGATCTCGCGCTATCCGAATATCGCGCCTCCCTCGGTGGCCATCACTGCCCTGTATCCCGGTGCCTCGGCGCAGACGGTCGAAGACTCGGTGACGCAGATCATAGAGCAGAACATGACCGGTCTGGACGGCTTGATCTACATGGTGTCCACCAGCGACAACAACGGCAACGTGTCGATCATCCTGACCTTTGCCAGCGGCACCAATGCCGACATCGCCCAGGTGCAGGCACAGAACAAACTGCAGCAGGCGGTGCCACTGTTGCCGCAGATCGTGCAGCAGCAGGGGATCTCCGTCAGCAAGAGCAATCGCAATTTTCTGATAGCGGTCGGCTTCGTATCCGAAGACGGCAAGATGAGCGAGGGCGACATTGGCGACTATCTGGCCACCAACGTGGTGGATCCGATGAGTCGCGTGGAAGGCGTCGGCGGCCTGCAGCTGTTCGGCTCCAAATACGCCATGCGAATCTGGCTCGATCCGGGCAAGCTCGACACCTATCGCGTCACCGCAGCGGACGTGATCGCGGCCATCCAGGCGCAGAACGCGCAGATCTCGGTCGGTCAGCTCGGCGATTTGCCGGCGGTTCCCGGCCAGCAGATCAACGCCACGGTGACCGCATTAGGGCGGATGCAGACCCCGCAGGAATTCGGCGGCATCGTCCTGCGCGGCAACACCGACGGCTCGACCCTGCATTTGAGCGACGTCGCACGGATCGAACTTGGCCAGGCCACCTATGGCGTCGCGGTGCGGTACAACGGCAGGCCTGCTTCGGGGATGGGCATCATTCTGGCGACCGGCGCCAATGCGCTGCGCACCGTCGCCAACGTCCAGGACATGATTCATCGGCTCGAGCCCGGATTTCCTGCGGGATTGAAAGCCAGTTTTCCGTACGACACGACGCCGTTCGTGCGCAAGTCGATCGAAGAGGTCGTCAAGACGCTGGCGGAAGCGATCCTGCTGGTGTTCCTGGTGATGTACCTGTTCCTGCAGAACATTCGTGCGACGCTTATTCCGACGGTTGCCGTGCCGGTGGTGCTGCTCGGCACCTTCGGCGTGCTGCAGCTTGCCGGGTATTCGATCAACATGCTCACGATGTTTGCTGTGGTGCTCGCGATTGGTCTGCTGGTGGATGACGCCATCGTCGTGGTCGAGAATGTCGAGCGGCTGATGACCGACGAGGGCCTGTCGCCCCTGGAGGCCACGCGCCGCTCGATGGACCAGATCACCGGCGCGCTGATCGGTATCGCGACCGTGTTGTCGGCGGTGTTCATTCCGATGGCTTTCCTGACCGGCTCCAGCGGGGTGATCTACCGGCAGTTCTCGATCACGATCGTGTCGGCGATGGTGCTGTCGGTGACGGTGGCGATCGTGGTAACTCCGGCACTGTGCGCGACACTGCTCAAGCCGGTGCAGAAAGGCGAGCACCACTCCAACCGCGGTTTCTTTCGCTGGTTCAATCGCGCGTTCGACAACGGCAATCGACGCTATCAGGGCGTTGTTGCCAGCATCATCGGGCGACCGGCCCGCTATATGCTGATCTACCTGGCGCTGGCCTCGGTCATGGGCCTGCTGTTCATCCGCCTGCCGACCGCCTATCTGCCGGACGAGGATCAGGGGGTTCTGTTTACGCTGGTGCAGACTCCCGTCGGGGCGACTTTGTCGCGCACCATGCGGGCCCTGGATCAGGTGAACGACTATTTTCTTCATCAGGAGAAGGCTGCGGTCGATTCGATCTTCACCGTGGGCGGCTTCAGTTTCAACGGCTCGGGTCAGAACGATGGGTTTGGCTTCGTCCTGCTTAAGCCCTGGAGCGAACGCACGTCGCCGCAGCTGGGCATTCAGGCGATCCAGGGGCGCGCCTATGGCGCGCTGGCGCAGATCAAGGACGCGCTGGCCTTTGCGTTTGCGCCGCCGCCGGTCACTGAGCTGGGCAACTCCGCCGGGTTCGATGTCTACCTGAAGGACGACAAGGGGCAGGGGCACGCGGCGCTGATTGCGGCGCGCAACCAGCTGCTGTTCATGGCCTCGAAGGACAAACTGCTGGCGAATGTGCGGCCGAACGGCCAGGAGGATGCCCCGCAGTTCCGGCTCGACCTCGATGCACAAAAGGCCACCTCGCTCGGTCTGTCGATGAGCGACGTCGACGAGACGCTGTCGGTCGCATGGGGCGGACGCTATATCGATGACTTCATCGATCGCGGCCGAGTCAAGCACGTGATCGTGCAGGCCGATGCGCCATTTCGCATGGTGCCGGACGATTTTAATCGCTGGTATGTGCGCAACAGCGCCGGCAGCATGGTCTCGGTGGCGTCATTTGCCAACTCTCATTGGACTTACGGTTCCCCGCGCCTCGAGCGCTACAACGGCGCCGCGGCGGTGGACATCAATGGCGAGGCCGCGCCGGGCGTTAGCTCCGGGGTTGCTATGAAAGAGATCGAGAAGCTCGCCGCGCAGCTGCCGGCCGGCTACTCCCTCGACTGGACTGGAGAGTCCTATCAGGAACGCGCCGCCGGGGCGCAGACACCGATCCTCTACACGTTGTCGCTGATCGTGATTTTCCTGTGCCTGGCCGCGCTGTACGAGAGCTGGTCGATACCCACGGCCATTCTGCTGGCGGTACCGCTCGGCGTCATCGGCGCGGTGCTGGCGACGGCGCTGCGCGGCCTGGAGCGCGACATCTATTTCCAGGTCGCGATGCTGACGACCATTGGCCTGGCCAGCAAGAACGCGATCCTGATCGTCGAGTTCGCGAAGGAGTATGTCGAGGCCGGCCAGCATGTCGTCGACGCCACGCTGCACGCGGTGCACGACCGCCTGCGCCCGATACTGATGACTTCGCTCGCGTTCGGACTCGGCGTGTTGCCGCTGGCTGTGGCAACCGGCGCCGGCGCCGGCGCGCAGCGCGCGATCGGTACCGGCGTGTTCGGCGGCATGCTGGCCGGCACGTTCCTGGGAATTTTCTTCATCCCGCTGTTTTTCGTAGTGGTCCAGCGGGTGTTTCACAGCGTACCGGAAGCAGCCCCGACCGCCGGCGGCGCCGCTGCGCGCGATGCGCATGACGGGCAGTAACGCCATGGGCGCACACACCTCGTCGGTGCGCTGGACGGCGTTCGCGGCCTCGGCCTTGTGCCTGTTGCATGGCTGCACGATGGAACCGCGCTATCGCGCTCCGGCGTTGCCGGTGCCGGAGCAATGGCCCCTTCCAGCAACGACCGCCGCACCGGCCGAGCCGCCCGCGGTTCCCGCGGCGCCCACGGAACCGGTCGCGAGCCCCGGCGAAGCCCAGGCAGCGGCGAGCGTGGCGGCGTGGGATATCGGCTGGCGCGACTTTTTTGCCGATGCCCGCCTGGAGCAGCTCATCGCGCAGGCGCTGGCCAACAATCGCGATCTGCGCGTGGCGGTGCTGAACATCCAGCTCGCACGCGCGCAATATCGCGTGCAGCGCTCGGCTCTCTTCCCGGCGATCGACGCCAACGGCGGCTACACCAAGGCAAAGCTGCCGGCGGTCGAGACCGGCCTGCCCTATTCGGTGACCGAGTCCTATTATCAGGCGGGTGTGGGAGTGTCGTCGTTCGAACTCGACCTGTTCGGTCGCGTGCGCAGTCTCACGCATGCGGCGCTGGAACAATATCTGGCGCAGGAACAGGCGCGGCGCAGCGCGCAGCTCAGCCTGATCGCGCAAGTCGCGAATGCCTACCTGACGCTGGCCTCGGATCGCGAGCTCGAGCGGCTGGCTCAGGATACGCTCAAGAGTCAGGAGGATTCGTTCGCGCTGACCGAGAAGCGCCACGCAATCGGAGCGGTGTCGGGTCTCGACCTGGCGCAGGCCCGGACCACGGTGGAATCGGCGCGCGCCGACGCAGCGCGCTATGACGGTAACGTCGCGCAGGACATCGATGCTCTGGGCCTGCTGGTTGGCGCGCCGGTGGATGCGGCGCTGCTGCCATCGGACTTCGGCGCCGACACCCTGGGTCTGGCGGCGCTCCCGCCCGGGCTGCCGTCCACCGTGCTGCTGCGGCGCCCGGACGTGCTGCAGGCCGAATACGTCCTGCGCTCAGCCAGTGCCGATATTGGCGCGGCACGGGCGGCGTTCTTTCCGACCATCAGTCTTACCGCCGCCATCGGCTCGGCGAGCCCGGCGCTGTCCGGATTGTTCAAGTCCGGCACCGGTACCTGGAACTTTGCGCCCGTCGTGACACTGCCGTTGTTTCACGGCGGCCAGTTGATCGGCGATCTCGCGATTGCCCGCACCGACCGCGACATCGCGCTGGCGCGATACGAGAAGGCGATTCAATCCGGCTTTCGCGAGGTGGCGGACGCGCTGGCGCTGACGCCGACGCTCGAGCGCGAGCGCCTGGCGCAGGAAGCGCTGGTGGATGCGTCGCGTCACGCCTATGACCTGTCACAGCAGCGCTACAAGGCTGGCAGCGAAAGCTACCTGGCCGTGCTCGATGCGCAGCGCAGTTTCTATGGCGCACAGCAGGGGCTGATCGCGACGCGGCTCGCGCAGCAGAACAATCGCGTAACCCTGTACAAGGCGCTCGGCGGTGGTTGGCAGGAGCACAGCCGCGGGAGTACGGCCAATGAGTAGTCTTCGGACCGGCGCTGCGGCCGGGGCGAGGCCGCCGGCAGCGATCCGCGCCGCACGGCAGCGCGAGCGCATCCTGGAGGCGGCCGAGAAATGCTTCATCGAAAGTGGCTTTCATGCCGCCAGCATGGCGCACATCGCGCAGACGGCCGGTATCAGCCCCGGGCTCATCTATCGCTACTTTGACAGCAAGGCGCTGATCGTCAAGGCCATCATCGAGCGCCATCTGGAGACCGACGGTGCCTGTGCCATGGACTGGCTCAATTCCTGCGAAGATGTCTGCGCCGCGATGCTCGACCTGTTCGAGAGCTGGCAGCGAGGCGATGATCCGAAGATGAACGCCGGGCTGCTGCTGGACCTGACGGCCGTGTGCACGCGCGATCCGGCGATCGCACGCGTGGTGCGCGATAAGGATCGCGTAGTCGGCGAGCGGCTTGCGCAGGTCGTACGGCGCATCGCCCGGGCGCGAGGCGTGATCCTGACGAGCGCGGCGGCGCGTGATCGCGCCGACATGCTCCAATGCCTGATGGAAGGCCTGGCCTCGCGTGTCGTGCGTAATCCGAAGATCCGGCGCAGCAGCCTGAAGCCAATGCTGGAGAAGGTCGTTGCCGTGCTGCTCGTCTGAGGCCGACGCATCGCCGATTGCCGCTGCCCTCATTGCCTGGCATACACGCCACGGCCGCCATGATTTGCCATGGCAGCGCGACCGCACACCCTATCGCGTCTGGGTGTCGGAGATCATGCTGCAGCAGACGCAGGTTGCGACCGTGCTCGGCTATTACGAGCGTTTCATGCAGCGCTTTCCGGACGTGGCGAAGCTGGCCGCTGCACCGCTCGATGAGGTGCTGCATCTGTGGTCGGGCCTCGGGTATTACTCGCGGGCGCGCAACTTGCATCGCAGCGCGCAGCGCGTAGTCAGTGAGCATGGCGGGGAGCTGCCGGGCGAGGCCGACACGCTGGCCGAATTACCGGGCATTGGCCGATCCACGGCGGCGGCGATCGTGGCGTTGGCCTTCGAGCGGCGCGCGAGCATTCTGGACGGCAACGTCAGACGCGTGCTGGCGCGTTATTTCGCGATCGCCGGGCCGCCAGGGGAGAGCGCGACCGAACGGGAGCTCTGGCATCGCGCCGAGCAATGTACACCGCAGACGGGCATTGCGGTGTACACGCAAGCCATCATGGATCTTGGTGCGACGCTGTGCACGCGTCGCGAGCCCCTGTGCACGCACTGTCCGCTGCGGGAGGATTGCGCGGCTCAGCGTTCGGGCCGCGTGCACGAACTGCCATCTTCGCGCCTGCGACGCGCACGCCCGACACGCCAGGTCGTCATGCTGCTGGCGATAGACCCCAACGGCCAGGTGCTGTTGCAGCGCCGTCCACCGCAAGGCATCTGGGGCGGGCTGTGGACGCCGCCGGAGTTCGAGCACGAGGCGGCGGCGGCACGGTTCTGCGCCACGACGCTGCATGCCGCGCGCCTCGACCCGCAACCGCTGCCGCGGCTGCGCCATGCGTTCACTCACTTTGAGCTCGAAATCACGCCGTTGCGCGCATGTTGCCCGGAAGCGCGCACGGTGATGGAAGGCGGCGGGACGCTCTGGTATAACCCGCGCGAGCCGATGCGCATCGGGTTGCCGGCGCCCATCGCCGCCCTGTTGTCGGCCGTATCCAGCCGCGGGGAAGTTTGATATGAGCCGAAGCGTTCAATGTGTCCTGCTCAAGCGTGAGGCGCCAGGCCTGGAGCGGCCGCCGTATCCCGGTCCGCTCGGCCAGCGCATCTTCGAAAATGTGTCCAAGGAAGGCTGGGAGCGCTGGCGCGCCCACCAGATCATGCTGATCAATGAGTACCGGCTCACGCCGGTCGACCCGAAATCGCGCAAGTTCCTCGAGACCGAAATGGAGAAGTTTTTCTTTGGCGCCGGCTCGGCGAAGCCGGGCGAGTTTATCGAGCCCGGGCGCGGCTGAACCAACTCCAGCAGATGCCATGGAGGGTTGACGCTCACGCCGCGCACCCGGTCTAATACGCGCCCTTTTCCCCGGCGGCCAGGTAGCTCAGTTGGTAGAGCAGCGGACTGAAAATCCGCGTGTCGGTGGTTCAATTCCACCCCTGGCCACCACAAATTTCCTTAGTTTCCTGTTACTTGCAATCGGGCTGTGCCGCGGAAATCCGGTGGTTGTGCCGTATTCGTGCCGTGACTTTCCGTGTTGCTGGCATAGATCGCCAGATGCTCCGCGGCCAGATGCGCATAGCGCCGCACCATCTTCTCGGTCTCCCATCCTGCGAGTTCCTGTAACGCGAAGAGCGGCGTCCCACCCTGCACGTGCCAGCTCGCCCACGTGTGGCGCAGATCGTGCCAACGAAAGTCCTCGATACCGGCGCGCTTCAGCGCCTTGTACCAGGCTGCCGTGCTGACCTGCTTGATGGGCTGACCTTCGTAGGCGAACACCCGCACCGGATGTTTGCCTCGCTGTTCGCGCACCACCTGCAATGCGGTGTCGTTGAGCGGTACGGCGATCGCCTTCCTCGCCTTCGCCTGGTCCGGATGAATCCAGGCCAGCTTGCGTGACAGATCGACCTGCTCCCAGGTGAGTCCCGTCACGTTCGCGGCGCGCAGACCGGTCGCCAGCGTGAAGGTCGCCATGTCGCACAGATGAGGCGGCAGCTCGCGCAGCAGCATCCGCGCCTGATGATGGCTTAAGAATCGGACGCGCCGCGTCGGCTCCTTGAGGAGCCGCACCGCCGGTGCACGATCGAGCCATTCCCAGTCGCGAGCACATTTGCGCAGGATCGCCCGAATCAGAGCGAGCGTGCGGTTCACAGTCCCGTTGCTGCATCCGCCCGCCTGTTTTGCTTCGGCGATCGCATCGATCAATGCCCGATTGATACTCTCGAGTTCCCGATTGGCCAGGAAGCGATCGAGCCAACGCAGCTTTTCCTTGTCGTCCTCGAGCGAAGCCTTGTGCGCCTGCTCTAGGAGCCAACGAACCGCTGCGTCCTGCCAGAGTCGCCTTGGCCTACACCCAAGTTTCTGTAACCGCCAGACTTCGCTTTTCAGCTTGTCGTGCAGTTCCTGCGCCTGGGCCCTGTTGCCGGTCTCAGTAGATCGTCGTACTCGCTCGCCACTTGGCGTGGCAATGTCGACCCACCAGACCGATCCGCGCTTTCTAAGTGACATACAGCCTCCTGTGAGGTCACTTGCAGCGCTTGCCGTCTCACAGGATACAGCGAGCGCACGAACTCGACGAGGTCGATCTCCAGGAACACCCAGCACCGGCCCGTCTTCGCCCCAGGGATCAGGCCGCGCTTGGCACGCGTGCGCACCTCTTCTGGGTGCATGTGAAGAAAGGCGGCGGCTTCATTGAGAGCGAGAGTCCTCAATGCGGGAGGACTCGGGCCGAGCCGGATAGCCGGCGCGGTGTCAGCGGGCATAACGACCTTGTGTGGTTCCGGTCGTTTAGGGTCAAGCTGTCACGTATCTTGGTATCATGCGCCAACCTGGCAAATCAATTCCAGCCCTGATTCGCTCAAAAATAAGCGAAACCCCAACGGGCATTTCACTCGCGACGCACCTGCCGAAATAGCTTTGCCGCGTGTAATCCAGTGCTTCGGCAATTGCGACAAATTCCGGGACGTCATCCTGGCGCTGATGGCTCTCGATCATCCGGCCTGAGACCGGAGACTCCACGCGATCTGCTCTGTCATTTCTTTCCCACCCGGCCAGCAGCCCGCAGGCACTTCCCCTCTAGCGCCATCACAACTTCACTTCTAAGTGAGGCGATCGACGCTAAGCCAAGCTCTTTAGCTGATGAGTATTCGGACGCCCGGTGCTGCCTATCTCGAGGCAGTCGCAAAAGTCGCAAAGCAGGCCGGCCGTGGCGCCGCGCTACGCATTTCTCACGCAGACTACAGCGATTCGGATGTGCTCAATCGTGAGTTGACTGCGGGATTGGAAAATCTCTCGCTGATGCCAGAGCACGTCGACCTGTTTCTCGATGCCGAGAGCATTGTCTTCATGCCGGTTGAGTCTGCCACCGAGGACCAACTGCTCGCGGAGTTGTCAGAAGCCATCCGCGTCTGTGAGCGATATCGCTTTCGCAGCGTAATTTTCATTGGTTCGAGCGTCCCGGAAAACCTGCGAGGCCCAGGCGACGGCAAGCCACTCACGTTTAGTCGAACCGAACTCCGTGTTTGGAAGCAGTATATGTCGCGCTCAGGGGCATCACTGCTACTCTTCGGCGACACCGGGGTATGGAACCCAAGGCAACCCGATACCGGCGGCGGTGGCGGCGGTCCCCCGCCGGCACGCGTGCGAATTCCACTCGAAGAGCAGCAAGTGTTCTTTCGAGGCGAGTCGACCGGCTATCGAGGTCTTTGCAAGAAAGCCCTCGAGTATCCAGGTGCGCGCGATATTCCCCGGTGCTGGGGTCTAGATTCAATAAGGAGGGCCGAGAGTGGGTCCGGCGGCGCAGATAATGCGACAGGCTGGGTGGCCAGAGATACCAACGTTCATATCGAAGCAACTGTGCGGCAGGTCGAGCAGTTTCTGGAAAGGCACAATCGACTCTCAGAGCTGATTCTCGCTCCCGTGAGGTCGGAGCCTTGGCAGCAAGAGACATGGACGGAGCCGCTCGACCAGAACAGGTGACGCCGCGCACTGACGGCGACTGGCAAGAACTCGTCTAATTCTAGTGTGCCGGTTGTTGTGCGGAAACAGACGCATTGAGCGGCCACGAGCGGCTATCAGGTTCGTATATATTCAATGGGTTATATGCGAAAGCCGGGCCGGCGATATGGCCAATTCGCACTCATAATGCCGAGGTCGTGAGTTCGAGTCTCACCCTAGCCAGCGTTCGATCAAGGTCCGTTCCGGGCACTTACCTATGTGCTCGGAATCTGTGTAACCCATGTGCCCGAAAGCACACAGGGGTCCATGCCTATTGGAAACGCCATGGCGCCATGTCAGAGCCATATCCATATATCGAAAGCGTGGCTTGAGCATACACAGTCTTGGTTCTTCTCCAAGCGGGGATCAGAATATGTCTCCGATGAGTCCAAGAAATCGCATTGATGACATTAGCCCCGTGAAGCGACCAAGTAGTGTTCAGCAAGGGCCGGGCTCGCAGATGTTCGGGTCAACGCTGGCGGCTATCTTTAATGCGCCGAAATATCACTGCGCGCTGAAAAGTACGCTCGGCAGCCCCGAGTTTGCCGTGACACGGCTTCAGTCAGGCCCGAGACCTATTGAGAAGGCCCCGATTTACCCCAAGGATGACGCGTTGCTCGTATGCGTATCGCTGACTCCGACGGCCGTCAATCAGTGGCGCGCCCTTTATGGGGGACGGGAAGTGGGCGTGTCAAAGTCAATCGCGTTCGCGACGACGGCTCTCGACCTACGTTGCCCCATGGAAATGTGGGTTCGCGGCCCATTCGATTATCTTCACTATTACCTTTCAGACTCGCTATTGAGAAGCGTTGCCTGTGAGAACGAGATCGCAACGCCATCCGGGCTGCAAGAAGCTTTTTTTGTTGAAGATCTCGTGGTCGCGCAATTGACTCGTTCAATACTGTTCCAAGTGAGGCGTGGGGAGCCATTGGACAAACTGGAGCTTGATCAAGTCGCAATGCTGCTGGGTGCGCATGTTTTGCAACGATATTGTGGCGCGCCAAGAGCGGCGAGATCACCTCGCAGTGGGCTACAGTCCTGGCAGAGGATTCAAGTCGAAGAGTTGTTGCGGGCGCAGCTGGATGGAAACATTAGTATCAAGGAGCTGGCGACCGCGTGCTCACTATCCCCGAGCCACTTCGCGCGTGGGTTTCGGAGAAGCTTCGGCACATCCGTTCATCAATATCTTATTCGCCTTCGTCTTGAAAAGGCTAAGGCCTTATTGACGACAACAAAAAAGAAACTTTCAGAGATTGCAACCCTTTCAGGATTCTGCGATCAAGCGGCATTAAGCCGTGCATTCAGTAGAGCCGAACAGGAAACTCCATCGCGCTGGAGGAGGCACAACGCTTCCATTTGAGACGCGCGCGCAAACTCGTTATACGCAACGCTCGGTTATAGTTGACGCGGCGCGGACGCTAAATAGCGAAATAGCGGACTTCCTAACTGAAGCATTTCGCGCATCCGATCAGTTGCTCCAGCGAGCGTTGAGCCCTCAGATCTGCTTCGGGGGCGTGAAGAAAATGCCAAGACACGTGATGGCTCAAATAGACGCCGAGCAGATTCCACGCCAATTGCGACGAGTCGACGTCCTCCGGTATCTCCGATGTAGCGATTGCACGTTGGACGAGATCGACCAGAGTTCTGCGCCAATGTCCTTCTGCTGCAGCAACAGCCATGCGTACGGAGCCCGCGCCGCCATTATACGTGTATTCAAACATCGCCAATGCGATAGGGCAGGCGCCCGGAAGACCGGCCCGTCTTGTCCAACTGATCCAATCTTTAAGGTACTGCGTCAACTGTGCCATGCCGGACAGATTCTCGGCTGCAGATCCAAAACAGGCGCCGCTCCAAAGCTCCATGGCCTGATCGACAATTGCGCACTTCAGACTGTCCATGCTTGAGAAATGCGCGACGATCCCACTTTTAGAGAGGTTCGCGCGTCGCGCGACTGCGCCGAATGTCACCCTGAAAAGTCCCCTGGTGGATGCCAGGTTCAACCCTTCTTGGAGAATCCGTTCTCTTGCCGACGGATGGCTCACCGGCATCTCCTGCATTCGGCGAAAAGCCCGCGCTGCCTCGGATTGTACTTAGCGCGTGCGATCAGGCGAAGGTTATCGCTCTAGCAGACCGTCATAATTGCGCGAATCGGCCGCTACGTCTTTTGGGACCAGAAGGATCAAACGCGGTCAGAAGATACAAGAACGAACGTTCGTGCGTGTGTGCGTCGGAGTTACCATCAGCGGTAACACATTTGGTCCTGAGCGTTCGGACTTCGTAATGCACTTGCCTAGGTCCTCCATCGGGAAGTCGGAAAGGGGGGATTCGACGAATGCCGATTCATCCTGCCATCCAGATATTGAACGTCGGAGATGATTTTGGTCGACGCTTCCGACTGCGGAAAGCTCCGTCGCTGCTCCTGGATTCGAAATCTCGACCGCAGCTGGCGGCGACTCGGATAACGGTTCCCTTTGGTCTGCCAGATCGGGTTGGGCCACTTCAACCAGAGCGAGCCTTCACGATCTCGGTGCATTTGCGAGAGCCATTATGCAATGGCTGGGGGATGTGGTACGACGGCAAATTCATACCGACCCGGCACTGGGATGAGGGTGGGGTCGGAATCTATGACCTTGAGGCAGATCCGAGAGCCGTGCGCCCGAGCGCGTTTGATAGCGTGCACTTCAATCTCCCACGCGCAACTCTCGACGCCTTTACGACCGACTGCGACTTAAGGCCAGTGGGAACTTTGTTATGCACGGAAGGTAGAAGGGATGAGATTTTGTTTGGGTTTGCGAGGTTTATGGTCCCATGGCTCGGAAACAATGTTCGAATTTCCACTTTGACATTCGACTTCTTCGTTCAGATGTTCTGCAGCCATGTTGCAACCACTTACGGTGGCGTCGCGCCATTACCGGAAGGTGTTGGCGGCCTTGCAGCATGGCAGAAGCGCCGTGTGATGGAAATCGTCCACGCCGGATTGCATGGAGATCTCCGGTTACCCACTCTTGCGAGAGAATGCGGACTTTCGATCAGCCACTTCTGCCGCGCATTCAAGCAGTCGTTCGGGCTATCCGTGCATCAGTATGTGATCCACCGTCGAATCGAATATGCAAAGTTTCTCCTCAAGAGTTCGTCGAGTTCGCTCGCAGAGATAGCACTCCAATCGGGATTCTGCGACCAAGCCGCCTTTAGCAGAACGTTTGGTCGTCTCGCTGGGACCTCGCCAAGACGATGGCTCAACGAGCAAAAAAAGAAAAATCAGCCAATTTCTGCAAGAGCGGCGGCGAAGGCAAGCCTACGCTGAGTGCAAGTCCAATGCGGCTCGCGGCGGTGCCGCCCTGTTAAGTCGGATCGGGTCGGGAGCAAACCGGCGGAGCGCTTACGGCTGATTCGCTGCGAACCGTTACCGCTCGGCGCGTAACCGACGCGCGACTCCGAATTTGTACTCAAATCATAGAAATGCCAACTGCATAGGGAAGGAAAATCGCCATGAAACAGCTTTACAGCACGATTGCCCGCACAGCCGCGCTGGTAATTGCGGTTCTGTTGACGGGGAGTATTCAAAAAGTTGTCGCCGCACCGCCAACAGGTATCAAGAACGTCCTCCTGGTGCATGGGGCATTTGCTGACGGTTCCGGCTGGGAAGCCGTCGCGAAAGTTCTTGCGAAGGATGGCTACACGGTATCGGTGTTGCAGGAACCCGAGACCTCCTACGCCGATGACCAAAAGTACGCCAAGGCGGCCCTCGACGCGATGGATGGCCCAGTGGTCCTGGTCGGTCACAGCTACGGCGGGTCTGTCATCACCGAAGCCGGCAACCATCCGAAGGTTGCTGCTTTAGTTTATATCGCTGCCTTTGCGCTCGATGAAGGTGAGAGCTGTGCGTCGATCGAACAGGCCCTGCCGCAAGCATCCAAGGCGTTCAAGCCGGATAGCAACGGCAACTGGTGGATAGAACAAGCGCATTTCGCGGCCGACTTCGCAGCGGACATTCCGCCGGAGAAGGCGGCGTTCATGGCCATTTCGCAAGTGCCGATCTCGACCGACGCGTTCACCCACAAGGTCACGAACCCCGCCTGGAAGACCAAGCCGACCTGGTACATGGTTGCCACCGCAGACCGATCGATCAATCCAGACCAGGAGCGGATGATGGCGAAGCGCGCTCATGCCAAGACGGTTGAAATGACCGGCTCCAGTCACGTGGCCTACATGTCTCATCCGAAGGAAGCAGCCAAGCTGATCGAAGAGGCCGCCACCTCCGCGCACGTCAACCAGTAGCCAACAGGCCTTTGCGCTTCAAGCGAGATGTACGTCTGGCGCGCGAGATACTAGCGGTGTGGCGCGATGGCGTTCGACATCAAAAATCTATTGGTCCGAGCGAAATCTTTGCTGCAAAGGAGAACGGTAGTGAAACAGCATATTAAGAACGTCGTCCTAGTGCATGGCGCATTTGCTGACGGCTCCGGCTGGGACGCCGTCGCTAACATGCTCAAGAAGGATGGGTACAAGGTGTCGGTGGCGCAGCCGCCCGAGACTTCCTATGCCGAGGACCAAAAGTACACGAAGGCCGCAATCGACGCCATGGACGGACCGGTGGTCCTGGTCGGCCACAGCTACGGCGGGTCGATCATTACCGAGGCCGGCAATCATCCAAACGTTGCTGCGCTTGTCTATATCGCCGCGTTTGCTCTCGATGAAGGCGAGAGCTGTGCGTCGATCGAAGAGGCCGTACCGCAAGCGTCCAAGGCGTTCAAGCCGGACAGCAACGGGAACTGGTGGATAGACGAAGCGCAGTTCGCGGCCGACTTCGCAGCGGACATTCCGCCGGACAGGGCGTGGTTCATGGCTATCTCGCAGGTCCCTATCTCGACTGACTCATTCACCCACAAGGTCACGAATCCCGCGTGGAAGACCAAGCCCACCTGGTACATGGTGGCCAGCGAGGACCGGTCGATCAATCCGAACCAGGAGCGGATGATGGCGAAGCGCGCCAAGGCCAAGACGGTCGAAGTGAAGGCGAGCCATGTCGCCTACATGGCTTACCCGAAGGAAACAGCCAAGCTCATCGAAGAGGCTGCCACCACCGCACTCGTCAATGGATAGGCATACGCTCGCAGACAAAATGATCTTCGCCGATCCGGCAAAGGTCGGCGGAGATTCTGTACGGATTTAGCCAGCTCGGGAGAGGGTGAATGAATGATCGGATCGCCATAGACGGACGGGACGGCGCGTTCGAGGCTTATATCGCGCGGCCGAAGACCTCGCCGGCTCCCTCCGTCGTCGTTCTACAGGAGCTGTTCGGCGTGAACGCCGACATTCGCAAGCATTGTGATGAATTAGCCGAGCAGGGCTACATCGCGGTCGCACCGGACCTATTTTGGCGTCAAGAGCCGGGCGTAGATCTCAGCGTCACTTCAGAGCCAGACTGGCAGCACGGTCTTCGCCTCTATCAGGCCTATGACCGAGATGCGGGTGTCAGGGACGTCGAGGTCACTATCGACAGCGTGGTCAAGATGTCAGACTGCACCGGCAAGATTGCCGTACTTGGCTACTGCCTCGGGGCGCTAATGACCTTCTTGACGGCCGTGCGCTACCGTGTTGACGCTGCGGTCGCTTACCACGGTGGTGACACTGAGAAGTATCTCGGGGAGGTCGACGGCCTCCATGCGCCCTTGCTGATGCATCTGGGCGAGGAGGACGAGTTCATTTCCAAGGCCGCACAAGCCGCGATTAAGGCGGCACTTGCAAGCAAACCCAACGCGACCGTCTATAGCTATCCGGGTCAGCGCCACGCCTTTTCTCGACACAATGGGGCACACTACAACGCCGAGGCGGCCTTGCTTGCCAACAGACGTACCAGCGAATTTCTAAATCGACAACTGCAGTAATCTTCGGTCGCCTCCATGCCTTCGTCTCGATCTCGTGCGGCGGGATGTGCGGACAAACTCGGGCTTCGCGCCGAATACTGGCTACTCCTTGGGAACCAAATGAATCGCGCGTGTCGTAGCCGGACAATCGTCAAGGTGAACTAGTGGTATCAGGCCGGTTGAGCAACGGAGGTCAGAATGGGGGCGCCGCGGTTATTGCGAACATTCTCGGTTGAACATCGCGCCCTGCACTGTGCTCGTCCTTTTGACGAGGTTCACAGAGCGTTGATCGACTCTGTACCGGCACTTAAGCCTGAATTGTCAGGGTTACTTGTTCGAGGGGAAAAGGAGAACGTAAGCATTGCACGGCGCGACTGGCCGAAACTCTGGCTCTTCCTCATGCGTGACCACGGCGCGCTGACTGTCGCCGATGGTCAGGTTTCGAAGGCGATGCAGTACGAGATCGGCAATCCTCTAACCGCCGAGCGGATGACGCGATATGCTTTGGCGGCCGGGCTCTATGCGCCCTTGCGCGTTGTGCTTTTCGAAGACGAGCCGGGAAAGGCAATTTTTGAGTACGACCTTCCATCTTCGCTATTTGGGCAATTCGGCGACGAGCGGATCACGGAGGTCGGTCGGGAATTGGATGCAGAACTGGAAACAGTACTGCAGGCCGCAAGCGGTGCGTAACGCACCGACACGTCTTCAAGCTCGGGCGCGTGCTCCCCTCTCCCGCGTGCAGGGCCGTTGGCGAATGGCGGATGCACAGGAGCATTACTTGCGCGATTTCGTGGCGGCATGGACCAAGGCAATGAACTTGGATCGTTCCGACCTACGATGATTGTCTGCGAACATGCATACAAAAACTCGACCTGGGTCCGGTTTATCCCGCACCAGGTCGAGTAGGCACAGGCAGACGCTCACCATTTCCCGACCAGACGTCGCTTCAGAAGTGGATTGGGGTCCATGTGTCGCCGTGAAGTACGAATAGTTTGGTTTCTTGAGCCAATCCATACCTCCCGCAGACGTATCTGGGAGCCCCAGGCCGCCTTTCCGAACAGAGTTGCGGGCTCGACTCGGCCATCTGGCGATACTGGCCCGGTCTCTGGTGGCGAATCTGGTGGCAAATGTGGGGACTTGCGGGGGTGGTAGGGGAGTAGATCTCTAGTGCTTACAACAAGTCACTGATCTGACTAGGGTCTCCGCCGCGTATTGAAGCGGCGCCCTGAATTCGTCGGAGGGCACGGGTGTCCTAGCGCTGCATATCTAACAGCTTGTCTATGGCCGGTATCATGTGGTTGAGGTTCGCCATGATGATCATGGAGCCGAACACGATCAGTCCGACGACCAGGATGCCGAACGCAAGTGATAGGAAGTTGTTCGTCTGGTCCGGCGCGCTGGAAATGTGAAAGAAAAAGACCACGTGTACGCCCATCTGGGCGATCGCCAGGACGCCGAGGAGAATAGGCACGCTTGGACCATAGACCAAGTCTGTCGAAGCCGCCCCGAAAGAAGCGAGGGTAAGCATAATTGCTGCGCCGAAGCCGATGAGATAGCTCCGATGGTTGCCACGCTGGCACTGCAGGAACGACCGGTTCGCGGATATCTCCTCACCCCAAACATGAACTTGACACCATATGGTGTGCAAGTCATAATTACGCATGATATGGAACGTCGCGCTGGCTGATGAGCTGGAGGCGGAATGGGATGAGCTGCCCACTGACGTCCAGGATGAGATTCTGGCGCATGGAAAGTTATTGGAACAGTTTGGCCCGCAGCTGGGTCGCCCACGCGTCGACACCTTGAAAGGATCGCGCTACGGGAACATGAAGGAGCTGCGGTTTGACGCGGCGAACGGGGTGTGGCGCGTGGCCTTCGCCTTCGATCCTCGTCGCCGGGCGGTGCTGCTCATCGCCGGCGACAAATCCGGTACCCCGCAACGCCGATTTTATCGACAACTGATTGATAAGGCCGACGCCCGCTACGCGCAGCATTTGGCGAAACTGAAAGTTAGGAAATGAATATGGCTCGTTCACTCAATGACAAGCTCGCTGAATTACCCGCCGCACGGCGCGAGAAGATCGCGGCCCGGGCCGCGGATCTCATCGCCGAGGAGATGTCTTTGCGAGATTTGCGACGCGCGCTGGGCAAGACACAAGCCAAGGTCGCGGCGGACTTGGGGGTGGGGCAAGATTCGGTAGCCCGTTATGAGCAGCGCACCGATATGCTGATCTCGACGTTGAGTGAATTCATTCACAAAGTGGGCGGAACGCTGGAATTGACGGCCCGATTTCCGAATCGCAACCCGGTCAAGATCAAAGGCTTTGGGGGGATCTCAAGTCGATCCGAGACGCTCGGGACGCCGACACACTCGCGCAAGTTCTTAGAGGATCGCCAGAGAGAACCCAAACCTCGCAAGCGAGCGAAGTCCACGGCCTAGCTGATTAACATGGAGCAAGACCCATTAAAGAACCGGGACTCGACGGCCGACATCGCGACAAGGCGGCGCCCAAGTTGGGTGAACTTTGAGCGATTATATCGGCCTCTCGCTGATAGCTGGGCTGTGTACGACAACTCAGGTCCTACGCCGCAGCTTCTGGAGAAGAATTTGTGAAGGCAAAGACGCGAACCAAAACAGCTCGGTCCCGAAGCTTTGCTGCGGGTGTCGGAGGCGCCTTGCATCGTGCGGCGAAGGATGCACGTAAAACCGCGCGCATGTATGGCACGCCACTTTATGTGTGGGAAAACGGCAAAGTCGTGGCGAAGAAGCCGTGAGGCGTTGCTGTGCCGGGAACGTGTCGAGTTGAGATTGGGTGTGCCGTAAGTGTGCCGTGGTGAGCCTGGGAAGAGGGGTGGCAAGCGCTGTAAGTGACTGATTTTTAAACCCCTAGAACCACTGATACCCGACTGAAAATCCGCGTATCGGTGGTTCAATTCCACCCCTGGCCACCACTAAATCAACGATTTAGAGCCATAGTGTCCACATGCAGTGTGGAATAAGCGGTCTTCGCGTGGAATATCGCCAGTTATCTCGCCTCCGCGTTCCTGTTCAAGTCGCTGCGGCTAGGTGGGTTCTATCCCATCCATGCACCACGGCTTTTGACGCGGCCATCTTCGCGCGACGACGCTGAACAATGGGGGCCGGTTTCCCCACTCCGGCCGGTCGCGAGTGACGGCTTTGCCGACTTCAAAGCCGCGGCGGTTCCCTGACCTGCCCCCAGCTTTAGTGCCGGGGATAACTTCGTAAAGCCCTGGTTGATGATGTTGCCTCAAACCTCTGCTATATGCATGGCGCTCCCGGCATGCCGGGAGCGCCATGCAGCGGCGAACTCGGCCGGGGTGCGATACGCGAGCGCGCTGTGCGGTCGACGCTGGTTGTAATCAGTGCGCCAGGCGGTGATCGCGGCGCGCGCTTCGGCGAGCGTCCGGAACCAGTGTTCGTTCAGGCACTCGTCTCTGAACTTCCCGTTGAACGACTCGACGTAAGCGTTCTGGGTGGGCTTTCCCGCTTCGATCAGCCGCAGTTCGATCCCTCTGGCGTATGCCCAGGCGTCCATGGCCTTGCCCGTAAACTCCGGACCCTGGTCGGTCCGAATGGTCTTCGGCAGATCCCGGAACCGAGCCGCCGACTCGAGCACGCGCGTCACGTACTGGCCGGAGATCCCGTGGTCCACGACGATGTCGATCGCCTCCTTGGTGAAATCATCGACGACCGTCAGACACTTCAGACGCCGGCCGGTCTCGAGCGAGTCACTGACGAAGTCGATCGACCAGACTTGGTTCGGGCCCTGCGGGATCGTGAGAGGTCGCCGCTCGACCGCCACGCCCCGGCGTTTACGCCGTCGCTGCACCTGCAGGCGCTCGAGGCGGTAGAGCCGGTACACGCGCTTCACGTTCACCTGCTGGCCCTCTCGGCGCAGCATCACGTGAATCCGGCGATAGCCGAACCGACGCCGTTCCGCAGCCAGGGCGATCATGCGGCTTCGCACCTCGGCGTTATCCGTCTCCGGCGAGGCCTCGTAATGCATCACCGTGCGCGACAGGCCAATCAGCGCGCACCCCCGTCGCTCCGAGATCCCTGTCTTCGCCCGCATCGCGTTCACCGCGTCCCTCCGCGCCTGCGGGCTTACCGTTTTCCCCGGGCGACGACCTTAAGCGACTCGATGTCGAGCATCGCTTCGGCCAGGAGCTTCTTGAGCTTCGCGTTCTCGCCTTCGAGCTCGCGCAGCCGCCGAATGTCCCCAACCTCCATCCCGCCGTACCGGCTTCGCCAGTTGTAAAACGTCGCGTCACTGAACCCATGCTTACGGCACAGATCCTTCACCGCTACGCCCGACTCGACCTGCTTCAGGAACCCGACGATCTGCTCTTCCGTAAACCTCGACTTCTTCATGTCCGCTTCCCCTTAGGAAATCGGACTTTACTAAGCTTCCCGTGGCACTGAAATCGGGGAGCAGGTCATCCCAACGTTAGCCGGCGTCGCGGACCTGTAGATAGGCCTCGATCTGCGGCAGTAGTGCTTGGCGCCGGGCGAGACTTTCCGCTGACCACAACGACTCACGATCGTAATATTCTGCCGCTGATGGAACGTCGGTCGGCAGTTGAATCCAAGGCTGCTTCGATGCCGTAAAGATATGGATATCGGGAGGTAGATGGTCCGGCGCGTCAAGGGTGCCGACACGAACGAACCTAATCACGGGGCCAGCGCCGGAGTAGTTACTCCAAATGGCAATACGACACTTCGGACAACGGGCGATTTTCTGCCCCTTTCCACTGTTCGAAGGAGTGTCGATGATTTCAGGATCGGTGCTCAAATTCACTACACGATCCGCCTCAATCATTGCATTCAATCCAAATGATGCGCCACTTTCCCGCTGACACCACCGACAATGGCAACAGTGCACGACCAGTGGTCGCGTTTCCAATCTGTAACGCACGCGCCCGCAGTCGCAACCCCCCTCCATCGGGAATACGCTAGTCGCCAGCATGATTGCAACATCCTCCGGTGGGTCTTTGATCGAATAGTAGACAGCAAATTACGGTCAACCCCTTTCGGTCCTTCGCGAGCGGCTGCTTCGCGGCAGTCTGATTAGCTCTTCTGCTTCGCCAACGCCTGTCGCGCTTCTTTGAGTTGCTTCCAGTTCGGCGCGAATTTGAGCGCCTCATCGTACTTCGCGAGCACCTGTTTGGTCTTGCCCTGGGTCGCGAGCACATCGCCCCAGGCCTTCAAGGGGTCGGCCCAGTGCGGGCCTTTCTGATTACCGACTTTGAACTTGGCCGCCGCGCCGTCGAGATCCCCATGCTTGGCGAGCGCCACGCCCCACGAGTAATAGCCCGCGGGATTGCTAGGCGACAGTGCTACGGCCTTGGCATACCACTCGAGCGCGTCTGACCAGTCTCCGCGAAGGTCCAAGATGTCACCCTTGAAGCGGTAACAGTCCACGAAGGTGAATCCGCCAAAGGGCTTGAGCGCCGCATCCGCTTTGGCGGGCTGCCCGGTCCTCTCGTAGGTCACGGCGGCATAGCAGATATACTGTGGATTGGAGGTCGCGACTGCCGGATTCGCATAGTCCCTGACATAGGCATCCCACTCTCCGGACGCTTTCTTCAGATCTCCCACCTCTTCGGCGAGGAGCGCCCGATCGAGCGTCGATGCGGCAACGTCGGGCATGTTCGTCGCATCGATCGGCGTGGTTTGGAGTCGCAGCGCCGCAGCCTCGGTATCGTGCAGCCATATATCCAACTGCGCGATAGCAAGATTCTCGGGGCCAGAGGCGGGTGACAGTGTCCCAATGCCGCCATGGGATTCCATATCGGCAATGTTGCTGGCGCGCTCGGCCGGTAGATCCCAGACCAGCTGATCGTAGTTTTCATACATATCCTCCGGCGCGCGCCCTGGCCGCCCGCCCGCGAGTCTCATCATCTGCAAACCTGCCTGGATGGCGCCCTCTTCATCGCCAAGACCCATCAGTGCATCCATGATGTTGTTGTGCCCGGTCCAGTAGTCGGGCTTGAGCCGCACGGCTTCCCGATACAGCGGCAGACGTTGCGCGTTCGCGCCCTCACCGCCCTTGTCGGCAATCGCATTGGACCAGTAATTGAGCACGGCGGGACGCTCGCTCGGGTCCACAATGTTGTATGCGGTCTGGGCAAAAGCGATCGCCTCATCGTCCCGGTTGTTGGTAGCCAGATAGGCGGTCCATAACCCCGGCTGTGATTGGCTGAATAGATACTCGCCCGCCTTGATGAGAAGCTCATCGAGCGCCCCAGCATCGCCCGAAAAGGTCTTGGGCAGAATCCCACTCCCGCGTACCGTCAAGGCCAGGCCGCCTTGGCTGGTCCGGATCAAATCTCCCCCAATATGCTGGTCGTGGCCGAAGCGGGTCTTCACCATGCTCTCCAGCTGACCTAAGGAAAGGCCCGTGTCGGGTACCTCAATGAAGATCTCATTGGTCCACGCATTGGAGAGGTTTCGGCGCTCGATGTTGGTCCGACTGGCAGCCTGGATCTTCGTCAGAACATCGAGCAGTCCGGAGGCGACCACTTTGCCGTTTAATCCCTCGGCAGCGAACGGCGGCGGGACTTCGAACGGATCGATGACCACGCTGCGCGAGGTGACCGCATCGTGAATTATGAAAGCGAGACCGATGCCGATGACGCCCGCGAACAGCACCAGGAAGAGCTGGAATCCGGTTCGCAGCCGCAGCGCCAGCAGGCGCGGACCCCATTCCGCCTCGAAGTAATCGTGTTCGGTCTCGAGGCTTTTCCTCTGGATCTCCAACACTTCGATCTGTTTGGCAAACAGCGCGGCGGTCTTGGCGGCCACTTCCGGGTTTTGGTTCGCAATATCAGCAGCCACCGCCGCCACCAGCGCTGCAGGCCCCGCCTCGGTCGAGGCGGGCGTATCCTCTGCCTCGCCCCCCAGGACCCCGTCGAGCAAGCCTTCCGCCATGTTCGTCCCCTCTGGCTTACGAGCCACGATCGTGGACACCCCGCCGTTTGGCAACAGACGGCACTTGGACGTCGTGCGGTGTCTAATTCGGCGCGGCTCATTCAGAGTGAGCACTGTGGGGTCTTGGTACCGCCGTGTAGCCGCTCGCCGTTCAGTTCTACTGCAGATTCCTCATTCTGGCTCTAGGGCCGCAGCCAAAACGGCCGATTGACCATAGCCATGTTCGATTGTGAGCAGATGCTGATCTGACAGTGGCGTCCATCCTACAGACTCCGCAGCGCGTTTTGCGCACTGTGTGCAGAGAGCCGAAGCATCTTTCCGCATTAACGAGTGAGGACAATTCAATGAAGACCATCGCCGTTGTGGCACTGGCTGTTATGGGCGCAATTGGAGCTCCGGCGCTATACGCCGCAGATTCCGATGCGTCCTATCCGGGCATGTATGTCAAAGACTCGGCGATTACCACCAAGGTAAAGACCAAGCTTTTGGCTAAGGAGCCGACTACGCTGACTAACGTAAAGGTCAATACCGATCGTGATGGCATCGTTTGGCTCAGCGGCACGGCGCCCACAAAGGAAGCCAGCGATCGTGCCGAAACGATCGCAAAAGAAACCGATGGGGTTAAAGGGGTGCACAACAATATTGTGGTCGCGCCGTAAGGCGCCTATACGTCTCAGGTGACGACTCGGATAGCGCACGGGATAGGCCTCGAAAGGTCCTTAGCGTTATGCGGCTGTGTCATTTAACTTGACTGTGAAGTTTTGCGATTTAATAACCGGGAGCGCGGTCCGTTACCTCGGCATTGAGGTCGACGATGATCTCGAGATGGCCGAGCACGCAGAGGTATAGCCCGGCAGTGCCGAGCCGGTCCGCACCAGGGGGCGCCCGCCCGCCCGACCATTCGCGCCCGCTCGCCCCTGGACTGCGAGTGGCGACTCTGCGGTGACGACTTCGGCATTTAGAGCCATAGTATCCACGTCGAGTGTGGAATACACGCTGGTCGTGTGGAATATCGCCGGTTATCTTGCCTCCGCGTTCCTGTTGAAGTCGCTGCGGCAAGTGGGTTCTATCCCATCCATCCGCCACGGCTTTTGACGCGACAATCTTTGCGCGACGACCCTGAACAATGCAGTCCGGTTTCACTGGAAATTCAGCGAATCAGCTCGCGGCTCCACATCTGTCCGCTGTTGGACTCGGAGTTCCCCGATGCGACCGATGCCTGCCGCCCAGTGAGACTGGGAACGTTCCCAAAAACCCCAACCTGACAATGGCGAACGGCAGGCAGCGGGTGGCACATTCAGCAACTGAGAGCCTTGACCGAGGACTATTGGTGATAATCGGCCTTGAAGCGCGAATTCTTCATGTATTCACGCAGTTATCTTCACTGCGCCTTTCATTCGGTTGACTTCCGATAGACATTGTCGTCAGTCCGCCGGTAGACCTATCGGCATTGCACGCTGGATCTTCCTGCCACTTGCTTATCGTGACCACTTGTGGTCATATCTGGTCATGAAGCAAGTTGGCATTGCCGAGCTCAAGTCCAAGCTCAGTGAGTTTCTTCGCGTCGTTCAGGGCGGCGAGTCAATTGCCGTCCTGGATCGCAACCGGGCTGTCGCGCATATCGTCCCGATTCTCGAAAGGCCGGGACTGCGGATCCGCAAGCCGGCCTCCGGTTCACCGAAGCCGAATAAGGTCTCGTTGCCGAAGTCGACGCAGCAGAAAGTCGACGTGCTGGAATTGCTGCTCGAGGAACGGCAAAGCCACCGGTGATTGCCTATGTCGACTCGTCAGTTCTGCTGCGGCTCGCTCTCGGCCAATCGAATGCATTGCCAGAGTGGCGGCGGATCGATCGCGGCGTTTCAAGTGCGCTGATTTCAACCGAAAGCCTGCGAACGCTGGATCGTGTGCGAATTCGCGCCAGCCTATCTGACATTGCGGTTGCGAGGCAACGCGCGACGATCCTGAATCTCATCGACTCGCTCGAGCTGATCGAGGTCGACTCCACCGTGCTGGATCGCGCCGCCCAGCCGATGCCGACAGAGCTAGGAACGCTCGATGCGATTCATCTTGCGTCCGCACTGCTGTGGAAGGACGCAACGAGCATAGATCCGGTAATGGCTACTCACGACGGGGCGCTGGGTTTAGCGGCGCAAGCCCATGGCTTGAAGGTAATCGGAACGTAGCGGACGTTCGCGACGTGCGTGCCTCGACAGTTCACTCGGCGGCCGGGCGTAAAAGTCGAGCCGCTACCGAAGGGCGGCCACCTCGGCCGTGAATTGACCTCTTGGACAGACGCGATGATCTTTCGAGAAGTCATCATGCCTTGGGAACTCCACGTGCTCCAAATCCTATGAGCCAGAAAGCTCAATTGGTCCAGCAGTTACGTCACGGCTGTTGCGTGTTGGCTCAACCAAGCACTTGCCGCTTGGCTCGATACACTTGATTGTGGGACTGGATCTTTACTAATTCTGATATTAAAAATGACGTGAATGATATGTCGCGTTTTCGGGGATGGGACGTGCGCCCCTCGAGTCGCTGCGGCCAGGTGGGTTCTATCCCATCCTGCACCACGACTTTTGACGGGTAATCTTCGCGCGACGACGCTGAAGCATGGGGCCGGTTTCACTGGAAATTCAGCGAATCAGCTCGCGCCTCCATCACGAAAACAGCAGCTTTTTTAAAGGATCTGCAGCAGGCGCCCACGTAGCCTCTAGATATTTACGGAATACAGGTAGACTCCTATGGCAGCCGCAATTAGAAGTAGCGGACCTCTCTCCGCCTGGATCCTGGCCGTTACAGTCGCGTGTCTCACAACGGTCAGCGCGGGTTCAGAGCCTGCTCAACTACCGGCCCTTGACCCAACAGCCATCGACGTGGAAATTACCTCGCTTCCCTCCAGCGAGAAGGCTGCACTGGCACACATCATCCACGCGGGACGGCTGATGGATGCTCTGTACATCCGGCAAGTGTGGCCAGGAACCGCACGATTCATTAAGGAACGAGAGAACTCGCAAAACCCAACGTCTCAGGCAGAATTGGCGACGCTGAATTTCTTCAAAGGCCCATGGGACGCAGATGGCAAGCCTTTTATCGCGGGTACACCGGCGGAGCGCCCAATCGGCGATTTCTACCCAGCGGATGCAACCAAAGCCGAGCTTGATTCATGGCTCAAATCCCTCGCCGCGCCTGATCGTGCGCACGCCCTGGGTCCTGTCACTGCGATCCGTCGCGCACGAGGCGGGTCATTCGAAGTGTCTCCGTATAGCCATTACTACGCGCGCGAACTCGAATTGGCTAGCCGTGAGCTTCAAGCCGCCGCGACCCTGACGCACGAGCCGACGCTAAAACGCTACCTGCGCGCGCGGGCCAAGGCGCTTCTCGATGACGACTATTTTGCAAGTGATGTCGCATTCGTCGGTCTCAAAGGACCGATCGATGTCGTACTCGGACCCTATGAAACCGGAGACGACACATGGTTCGGCGCGAAAACCGCATTTGAAGCATCGATTGGGATCGTCAATGAGGCCGCGACTCGGCGCATCGCCGGGTATTCTGCGCACTTGCAGGAACTCGAGGATCACCTGCCGCTCATGCCCGAGCTTCGGGGCCGCAAATTGGGCGCCGCCGCGCCGGTGCTAGTCCTCGACGTCATTTACCAGGGTGGTCTGACTGCTGCGGGCGGTGCGCATTTTGGGTATGGATTGCCGAACGACCCGCGCGTGCTCAATGCCGCCGGTTCCCGGACAGGCACTCACCGCAACATCGCAAAAGTTGACTACCAGACGTATTACGCGCCCATCGCCGACGCGGTTCTCCCGAATTCTGTCCGGACAACGCTGCAGTTCGACGATGTCCTCGACGAGATATTGATGGTGCGCTTGTTCGACTCGCTGGGTCCGCAGGTCGTGACAGGTACAAAAATGCCGATCGCCGATGCCTTACAGGCAAGGATGAGTGTTGCACATCAGATTCGTTCGATGCTGCTATCTCTCTGGGGCCACCACTATCTTGTAGAGCACGGCTACCTCGAATTGCCAGACATGCGAACGATATACGCAGCGTTTCTGGTTGCAGCGCTCGATCGCGCTCGCGGCGGTCTCAAAGGTCCGCGAAGTCAAGCATCAACCTACATACTGAACCATCTGATTGATGCCGGCGCCATCCGCCCAGACGCAGATGGACGATTTTCAATCGATCTCGTGCGCGCTGACTCTGAAGTGACGAGAGCCGCGGGCGAATTTGTCTCGCTCATGGCTCAAGGCGATCTCGTTTCGATCGACGCGCTGCTTCATCGCTACGTTAATATCTCCCCCACAGTCGATGCCGCGCTCAGGCGAATCGGCGCCGACCCTCCCTCGCCGAGATTTGTGTATCGCACTGCCGATCAGCTGGACCCTCCCTGATGGCCGTTAAATCCACACCAGATACTCCCGAGGTTCAGCTACTGCGCCGTCGACTAATAGCATTGCGCGCCCAACGGCGCCGCAGGGAACGCCCGGGCAAATCCTCGGTGCACGCGGTTGTGGAATATTCTGAGGCCGTACCTATCCGGAACAGGTACTTATCTCGGCTTTGAGTGATATGCAGGAAAGCCTAGCGGCCGCTCTTTGCTACATTGCCCGTCGTGATGAACGACGGCAGACATCTCATGACGTGGGTCAGCAAGGAGACGAAGGCGCGCTTCGCGGCTGTCGCGCGACGGCAAGGAATATCCGATTCGGGGCTACTAAAGCGGCTGATCGAACTCATGCTGCGATCGACGGATCCGGCCTCGTACGATGCCAGCACCGGTGCGGAACCCGAGCCCACCCGCTCAACCCGCCTGACTGTGCGGCTGCGCCCCGATGACGAGATGCTCCTCCGGGCGCGCGCCGCGGCGCGGGGCATGGCGCCCGCGATCTACCTCTCCGTACTGACGCGTGCACACCTGCGATCGCTGGCGCCGTTGCCGAAGGAGGAACTGCTGGCACCGAAGCGGTCGGTATCCGAGCTCGGGAGCATGGGTCGGATCCTGAACCAGATCGCGCGGGTGGCCAATCAGGGTGACCGCGTGGCGGGTCCCGGACGCGAGGACCTACGGGCCATGCTCCGCATATGCGAGGCCCTACGCGACCACGTGAAAGGACTGATAGCCGCGAACCTGAAGTCATGGCAGCGCGGCTATGCCGACTAGGGAGCCGTTGTTTGATCTCTTCAGCTACGCGCGGCTGGCTCCAGACAAGCGGGATCGCCTGTCGCCCTCCGAGGTCGAGCAGATCGCCAGGACCGTCCGGCGCGCTCCCGAGGTCATGGTCAAGGTGCTGCCCCGAGGCGCTCAGGCCGTCGGGGCGGTTCGCAAGCACCTCGATTACATTGGCCGCAAGGGAGAGTTGGAGCTTGAGACTGACGACGGCGAGCGACTGCAGGGGCGGCATGCCGGTGAGCAACTCGTAGAGGACTGGGATCTCGACCTTGAAAGCGATCGACGCGGCGTCGGGCTAGCCTCGGCAAAGCAGGGGTCCGCCAAGCTTGTTCACAAGATCATGCTGTCGATGCCACCCGGGACACCTGCCAAGGGAGCACTTGAGGCGGCGCGCAACTTCGCCCGCGAGGAGTTTGCGCTGAAGCACCGCTACGCGCTGGTGCTACACACGGACGAGCCGCACCCCCACGTACACCTGGTCGTGAAGGCTATCAGCGAACAGGGGGTGCGCCTCAACATCAAGAAGGCGACGCTCCGGCACTGGCGATCGGAGTTCGCGCGAAACTTGAGGCTGCTCGGAGTTGAAGCTAACGCGACCGACCGCGCAGTGCGTGGTGAGACGAGGAAGCCCAAGAAGGACGGCATCTATCGCCCAAGTGAGCGTGGCGAGTCCACATACCAGCGCACACAAGCCGAGGCCGTCGCGGCCGAACTGCTGAAGGGCAACACCCCCATCGAACCCGGTAAGCGAAAACTTGTGGACACCCGTCGCCAGGTTGAGAATGGTTGGCGCTTCGTTGCCGATGTGCTTTCCAAGGACGGGCACCACAACCTTGCGAACGACGTTCGACGATTTGTCGAGCGGATGCCACCCGCGAAAACGGAGCGCGAACAGATCGCTCACAAGCTGCAGCAACGCGTTCGCGATCCCTGCATTCAAGATCTTCAGCTGACTCGCTGAGTTTGGCCCATCGCATTATGGCCAAGGCCTGCACAACTGAGGGCGACCGGCTCGCGGAAACCTGCGCACCTCCAACATGAACTTAAAAGGGAGCGCAAGTAGCTTAGGATCAGCCCAAAAGCTAAGCTTGCTAGATCGAAATGTTGAGCAGAACCGGACGGCTTGTAGTGTCTACGCGAAAGAGGCGACCCCGCTGCATCCTGATCGGTGGGCCAAACGGCGCCGGCAAGACCACCTTCGCGCGCGAGTACCTTCCAAAGGTCGCGGGCGTCATCCAATTCGTGAATGCTGACCTGATTGCGGAGGGGCTTGCACCGCTTGATCCCCCTCTTGCGGCGTTAGCGGCTGGTCGCCTCGTGCTCAGGGAGATCACCCGTCTCGCCGGTGCGAAGATGGATTTCGCCTTCGAGTCCACATTAAGCGGCCTGAGCTACGCCCGCCATCTCCGGAGGTGGAGGAAGCAGGGCTACCGTATCGAGATCGTCTACCTTCGACTGAAGTCTTCCCAGCTGGCGCTGCGCCGGATTGCGGCTCGGGTGCGCCAAGGCGGGCATAGCGTTGCTCGGGCCGATGTGCTCAGGAGATTCGAGCGCGGGTGGCAGCACTTCGTCCGGATATATCGGCCGCTGGCAGATGAATGGGCGGTATATGACAATTCAGGCGAATCGCCTAAGCTACTCGAACGATGGCCATGACAAAGCTAGCACGAGGGAAGAAGTCCGAGACTTTCGCCGCCGGCGTAGCCCGCGGGTTACGTCTAGCTGCACGCACGGCACGAAAGGTGGCGCGCGCTCACGGCACACCGATTTACGTGTGGGAAAATGGAAAGGTCGTGGCCAAAAAGCCATAAAGCCCTTCCGAAGCAGCGATGTGCCAAGAATGTGTCGAGCTCAAATTGGGTGTGCCGTAACTGTGCCGTGGTGAGCCTGGGGTGAGGGGTGGCAAGCGCTGTAAGTGACTGATTAGTAAACCCCTAGACCCACCGTTATCTGACTGAAAATCCGCGTGTCGGTGGTTCAATTCCACCCCTGGCCACCAATAAAATCAATGCTATAACGATTCGTAGCACCATCTATGCGATGGAATATTTGCGGGGATATGGAATATTTCGCGGCACTTGCGCTTCGGGCCTTCGCCTTCGCGCTCCCCGCACCACGTCCAGCATGGTTCATATTTGCATAGCCGCGAGCCTCCGTGTGTTCTTCATGGATGCTATTGGATACCTTTGGAAGCCACTTAGCGATTGAAGTATTGGCGTATTTTCCGCGGAAACCCGCAGGGTAGTGCAGGTCCGATACGCTAAACATCTGGTGCGCGATGCCAGCGCGCGCGTCATATGATGTCGCAATCGCACCGACAGAGAGCCGCAATCAAATTCGAACCGAGGCGAAACTGGCATGGGCTTCACAGACCGTAAAGGTCGATCAATCGAAATCGAGAGCGATTACGATGTCGAAGCCTTCCACGACGGGAAGCGCATCGGTCGCATCGAGTTTGATGACAGAGACGGGACCACGACGCTGATAGGCATGGATGTGAACGAGGTATATCGAAGGGCCGGAATCGCCACCGCTATGATGCGCGAAGCGGCAGAGATTCATGGTCCGGATTTCGCAAAACCGAGTGGCCTCGCGACGGGCGGCAGCCAAGCTAGCCCGGACAGCTACTATACGTTGGAAGGGGCAGCATTCATCGCACAGTGCATTCGGCTGGGTATTCTCAACGATACGGAACCCCGTGATCCAGGCGACGAGGATTGGGACTGACCCATCGAGCACCGTACGCAGCGCTAGGAACCCCGCAACTCTTGCCTATACTGGCGAGACGACTAAGGCTGATGGGCTTGCCGCTATGAGTGAAGACAAGCAGGACCTTCAAGCTCGCAATAAACGGCTGGCGGAGTTCTTCTCAAAGTCTGTCGCGCTGAGCGACAAGGATAAGGAACTCTTGGCTGAGCTCGTTCGCGGGGCAGAAGTGTGCTTTGCCAACGCTGAGCAACTCTTCCAGGAAGCCTGCTTGCTCCGCGAACACAAACATTTTTCGCGGTCCATATTTCTGCACCAGATGGCAATGGAGGAATGCGCCAAGGTCGACATGATCGGTGCAGCTGCCACGGGTCTGACGTTGGGCCATCCTGTTGATGTCGACGCACTGGAGAAGGCCTTTCGTGACCACAAGGCGAAGAATTTCAGCAACGCCTACATGGCGAAGGCTTCAGAAGCGGAGATGGCCGCGCGCGAGGCGAACGACAGCAAGGCAGCGAGCGAAGCGTTCCGGAATAGCCAGCGGGAGATACACGGATTCCTGAACACAGGCAAGAATGCCTCGATGTACGTGGACTTCAAGGATGGAAAGTTCGTTTCGCCTGACGATGTTGTGAGTGAGGAACTCGCGCCGCAGATCGCAGCGGTTTCGTACTACTTCATGACGGTCACTTATCCACGATTGCGTCCGCTCCGGCGAATGCTTAACGAGCCCAATCTTCATTCAGAACTGATGGCGGGCCTGGGCAAAGCGATGCAGAAGGCATCGGCGCAGGGCACGATCGCGGAAATGAATGCAGCGTTCAGCAGCTACCTGAAGGAAATAGCGAAGGCGGTCGTGGCAGGCGAGAAGAACAATCCAAAAGCATCGTCTGATTGAGGTTCGCTTCGACCCTTCGGAGACACTCGCAACAGTCTATTTATAGGGGCTCGGCGATCTACCCGACGAGTTTGCCTTGGACCAGAATCGATGCGGATCAGCTTTTCGATGACGGTACCCCCAGCTTGTGCGGTACGACCACGACTTTAGGCGTCGGTTGGACGTGCACCGCCAACGTTAGGACGTGATAACTGTTTCCAAAGGTCTCCGCACGGAACGTGTGACTATCTCCTCGAACATCTGAGAGAATCAGGTCGCCAGTGCCGAGAGGGCCCGTCTTTTTATAGCTACAATAGCCTCGAATCAGCCCAAAAAGAATGTCTTCCGTAATGCTGGGGAATTCAGCCGCAAAGCGCCGAGAGCGTATGAAGTATTCAATCGGTGCAGCGTCGACTGGTTTGTGATGTGGGTGAGCGCCAACAATTCCGAAACTCGAGCGCTCGCTATATTCGACGTAGCGCCACAGCGAGCTGGTAATCGTATTTGTGAAATGAGTCGCGATGGTCTTGACGTGCGCCATTGATGGTGCACTTGCACTGATCATAGCGGACATCGTCTGGTGCGGGAACAGTAGCCTACCTGCCCCATAGTTGGCTTCTGCTTCGAGCTGCTGATGGCAAACAGGCGATAACGTCTCCTTTGTGTCTCCCAGTACATACTCCTTGTGCCAAGGTATTAGACCGTGAACAATCTCGTGCGATTCATTCCAGCGCTTCTTCAGATCCGGTAGGGCTGCGTCGAGTAAGATTCGCTTTCTGTCCGGAAGGAATAGCCCTTTGAGATCGAACTTCGCTACGGCCTCAAGCAATAACGCGGGCCGCTTTAGTACCTGTTTCGCGCCGATCCGCATTTTGTGGACGACTTCCTGCAAGAGTCCGGGATCCTCGGTCGAGTAATACTGGAGGTCGAGCTTCAGCAGATCCCGTACAGTTGCGAGCTCGATTGGTCCTTGTGGATGCCCGAGATCCCTGTGGACGCGGTCGACCAATGCGTCGATTTCCCGTGCGGTCCCTGCATCGAGATAATGATTGCGCATTCAGGTGTCACTTCTTCTCGGACAAGACTTCGACCAGCGCCCTGATGGCTTCGTAGTGTTCGTCAGAGATGCTATCAATCGGATTGGAGCTGGCTGCGAACCGATATTCGGAAGATTGCTGCGTGTCCGCCGAAGTTCTTGCAATGAGCCCAGCCAATTCCTTCAGTCGGTCGCGGGATAACTCCAGTGCGTCCGCAAGATAGATTACTGAGCGTAGCGACGGGACATAGTCAACACGAGTCTCAATGACCTCAATTTCTTCATCGCTCAGTGAGGCCAGAGTTGCGAGTTCGTGGCGACTAATGCCCTTCTTCTCCCGCACAAAGCGAACCACCTTTCCCAGTTCGCTCCGGGCCCCGGCGATGGAGCTTGGGGTGACTACCCGCCGATCGACATTCTTCTTCATCTCCTCAAACGAAGTGCCGCCCGCGCTGGCATTAGCGTCATCCGCTTTCGCAAGTTTGCGATCGAGCCACTCCTTGTCAATTTTCAATTTCATCGCTCCTCCTACCGGATCAACTCTTGAGCTTGATCGGGCGTTATCTCGTAATATTTCAAATTCTGCTTCTTTGGGTCGCGTCCCACGCACGTAAAATCCAAACGGTCGTACCATGGCTCAGACCTGGCTAGGGAGTGCAGTCCGAGTCTTCCCTTAAAGCCAAGGTCGATACTAATGGCGGCGGCCTTCGCCAAGAGGATGGTGCCAACTCCGCGATATCGCGGCGGATCCGTGACGTCCTGTAAATTCCAGGGGGCCGTGGCCAGCAGATTGACGTATACCAGTGGACTGCCGGTTTGGGTCGATAGTCGCGCAAAGTTCCCGTCAGTCTCCAATAGCATCAGCCCTTGCACTTGTGCGTCGCATTCGATTCCCAGCGTAGGGTAAGGCAGAAATCTCTCGGTCAGCTTGACCTTGCGTTCCCACTCCCAATGATCATGCTCGAGATCGGGAAAGGCCCGGCTTGCTGCTAGTGCCGCGGCTCTCGCTGCGGCCAGGTAGGTCTGCCACGTATCTTCAGCTCGCTTGGCGAATGCCGTGTCGATTCGATCGATGAGGTCCGCCTCGACATAGCGGCCGGAAGCCACGTGCCTCAGAATCACCTTTTCCTGAGTCACAGGACGACCAGTTCCTTCTTGTCCTTCGTCCCCACGTCTTCGAAGAACAGCTTTTCACCGAGCTGCAACCTCACGCTGATGACCTGATACAGGCGCAGAGCCTGCCGGAGGATTGCAGTTTTACTGACGTCCTTTTCAACAGAAAGCGCCTCCAGGGCCGCCATCTCTGCGTCCGTCAAGTTCAGGGTCATAGTCTTCTTAGTGGCCATGGGTGCTCTCCAAGCTAGAAGAATTATAGAATATCTAGCTAAATCATGCAACTAATAATACTTGCATTTTAGCTAATCTTTGGCTATTCTATGTCCACAGAAGCGAAATTGAGGACTATCTATGGCAACACCCGAGCAGAAGACTGAGCATCCCGTTGTGCCGGTCTATATCGACCGCGTCCACTACGACGCACCGTCTCATCACATGACAGGTCAGGCCTTGCGTGGTCTGCCAAAGCCGGCTGTCCCAACTGACCGAGATTTGTGGATGGAAGTTGAGGGTCCGACGGACGATGAGCTCATTCGCCCCGAGAGGACCTACGAGGTCAAGACCTGGGCGCACTACTACACGTCGCCGAAGACGATCAACCCTGGGAGCGACTGATATGCAGCTGCCCACGCAGGATGCAGCGTTCCTGGCGGAACGAAAGTACATCTCGGAGCTGCATCCGGATTCGAGCGCGGGCGGCGCATTTCTCATCATCAAGAATTTCGACGTTTCTGGAGGCGGATTCGCACCGACCCGGACCGACCTGATGATACGAATCCCCGCCCAATACCCCATGACGCCGCTGGATATGTGGTATTGCGACCCCCCCATTCGAATCGCTGCTACAGGTCAGTACGCGCGAGCCTCTGAAGTTATGGAGAGGCACATGAGCCGCATCTGGCAGCGCTTCTCCCGTCACCTGAATGGCACGTGGAAACCTGGACTGGATAGCCTTCGTTCGTTCTTTGTGCTCATTCAGAGGGAGCTCCAGGGCCTAGGAAGGACATGACGATCTCGCGCTTTATTTTTCGCGACGGACATCTAGCGCAGCTGCGGCAATTGTTATTCGATCAGCCGGGAATCGAGGGAGCCGCATTTGTATTATGCGGTGAGGCGCACACCGCAGGGCTTCAGAAGCTCATTTCTCACGCCGTCGTACCCATTGCAGATGAGGATTATCTGGTGCGAGAGCCTCTTCGCCTCTCCATTGGATCTCGTGCTCTAGCGCGAATCACCAAGTTAGCCAGATACGAAAATCTATCAATCTTATTCGCACACTCGCACCCGGGCGGTAGTTGCGAATTCTCCGAACAGGACGACGGCGAAGAGGATCGCCTTTTACCCTTTCTGCAAGCCCGTCTTCCGGGCCGCTTGCACGGAACCGTTGTCCTCACAGAGAGCGAGATCACGGGAAGGATCTATGGCCCCGACCGTAAGAAAGTCGAGACGATCTGGTCCATAGGAACGCGAATTCGACTATTGCGCTCGATACTGGCAGCGTCCATACCCGAGTTTTTCGACCGACAAATCCGGGCCTTCGGTAAGGAGAACCAAACATTACTCCGCTCGCTTCACGTGGGCGTCGTGGGAGTAGGCGGCACGGGTTCGGCTGTCGCCGAACAACTGTACCGGCTGGGCATTGGCAGCCTGGTTCTATTCGACGGCGATCGCTTAGATAAGACGAATTTGAACCGCGTATACGGGGCGAGGCTTGATGATGTAGGTCAATATAAAGTCGAAATTGCGAAGCGACACTTGGACGAGATAGGGCTTAGTACGACGGTCGAAGCTGTCTCAGAGCATATTACGTGGGAGGAAACCGCGAGGCGGCTAACTGAGTGCGATGTCTTATTCGGTTGCACCGATAAGCAGATCCCGAGGGCGATCCTCGTGCAACTTTCAATCCGTTATGCGATTCCCGTGTTCGACCTTGGCGTGCTTCTGGAATCGGTTCATGGGCAGCTCAAGGGTGTCCACGGGCGCGTGACTACCCTCTTGCCGGGAGAGGCTTGTCTTATCTGCCGGGAACGCATATCGGCAGAGGCAATGCGACTGGAAGCGCTTTCGGACGCCGACCGACAATCCCAAATTAGCGACGGATATGCACCCGAATTAGCGGAACCAGCTCCTGCTGTCATTCCGTTCACATCGGCGGTCGCGAGTTTCGCGGTCTCCGAACTACTGCACCGAATCACCGGGTTTATGGGTCCGGAACGTCACTCGACCGAGCTACTCGTGAACTTTGACCAGAGCAAAGTTCGTACGAACCGCGTCTCGTCTGCCGAGAACTGTTTGTGCAGCACAGAGTCGCTGTTTGGCCGAGGCGATGAAATTCCCCTCTTGGGGATGGTTTGGCCTACTCGCACCATGTAACGACGCCGTCTCTCAACCAGAAGTGAGCCCCGCAGGTTGTGGAATGAACGGATGGTTCCAATGAAGCGCGGCCAGCTTGGTTGATGCTCAAGCGCCATACTGGGCTATGCGATCGCATGAGATTTAGCGCTAATTCACCTCCGCAGCCACAAGGACAGCCAAGAATTGCCCACTTTCGCGAGCCCGCCTTTTCCACAATAGCTAGGATTCGTTCTCGTTGCGTGGCTTCAAGAGCACGTGCACGGTCCTCAAAAATCTTCGTGCCATAAAGAATCCTAGACGCGCGTCTATGCGCACCCGGCTCGTACCTACGACCGGTGAACAGTGACAGAAACCACTGCAGGAGATCCCTTAGCAACCTTAGGAGCATAGTCTTTGATCACCGAGCCGGATTTCTCTTGCTGCCCATACTAGCTCTCAAGGGAGCATAAGACGGACCCGCGGTGGCAACTCCCAGGCCGAGTGCGGGTACGCTGGACCCGGCACCGAACCGTCGAACCACATGGAATATTATCTGGCCGTATCTATGAAAATCAGGCGCCTATCTCGTCGTAACTGTCTAAAATATTCCATGATCTGTTTGGTAGAAGCTTAGTAGGATCAATGAGTTGGTTCGTTTTCGGACCTGGACTGAAAATCCGCGTGTCGGTGGTTCATTTCCACCCCTGGCCACCGTGAAATCAATGGCTTAATCGTTCGTTAGGAAACGGTCGCATGGAATATTCTGGACGGCAGGATACGAACCAAGGCACGGTCTCGTCCTCCAGAGCGGCGCCCTCGGAGATCGCCGCTGCCCCTTAGCGGTCGCTGCCAACTGGCGGCACGACGGCGCCTAGATTTGCACGAGCAACCCACCCCGAGAGACCGCGGCCAGTTCGAATGAGTATGAAATCCTCATGCTCCGCCGTCATCGTGACGCTATCCGCTTCCCGCAATACAAATGCCGTGTCGCCCATCGGTGCGGGGGTTACGCGCGCAGGTGTCTGGTCGATGAGGACGACCGCCTCGTGCATTCGTGGCCACAGCAGCATCGCGTTGGACGCGGCCAGAGCAATCAACGCGACGCCGAGCAGGATACCGCTGCCCGGTATCCATAGGAATCGCGGCGCAACCCTTCTCGCCACCAGTCCTATCCCGACAAGAGCAAGCCCTAAGACTCCGAGCCAAGCCGCTGAGCTGGGGCTCGTGGCCTGGCCGAGGCGTGAAAAAAGGTTTCGCGGCTTCATGGGCACATGTGCGGAGGCGCGAACGTACGCAAGATTCGCGTTGATATCCGGGTCATCTGGCGCCAGCAGTGCGGCGCGCTCATAGCTGAGCACTGCCAAACCCAGCTTGCCAGACCGAGCATACGAGTTAGCCAGGTTGTAAAGCCCATCTGCCGAATACGGTGACTGCGATGGCTGCGCGAACGCCTGCCCAGCCCACAGCGCGAGACTCGCTAACAGCATCGAATTCTTTGACGCGCGCATTTACTTCCTCTCGCCTGCAAGTTGGCCGCGAATCAGCCTGAGCCAACGCTGAAAATCCGTTCCTCCCGGCTGATAATTCGAATACCTCGCCTCATCGGCGAGGGCAAATAGCCGTTCGACGTCCTCGCCTGTTGTGCCCAGTCGCGCTCTCAGCTCTTCGAAAGTGATTTGATCGGCAGGCATCTGCCACCGAGCGGCGAAAGTTTGCAGGAGTGTTTTTCTCGCTGCTTCGAAGAAAGAAGAAGAATCACCGGCTCGCGCCGCCGCATCCAACTGCGCGAGCACACGCTCGGCCGCTTTCGAGGTCGCGCGTGCGGCGCTGGGGCGCACGGCGAACCAACTGCCCGCCAGAATCAACGCGAGGGTTGTCGGAATGGCCAGGAACGGTCCCCGGAAGTACAGAGGTCTCAGCTCACTCACCGAGTTTTTCGGCGGCGGGTGATCGGGGCGCAAGCCCGGGGTGGAGCCCTTGGGAGCGCTGTTCAGGCTCTGGGCCCCGGTCAGACCATCGAGTGAGCCACTGGCCAGCGAGGCGGCGATCGTCACATTGATTGGGAGTGTCTGTGCGCGCTCGTAACGTCGCGTGTTGGGATTGAAATAATCGAACTCAAGTCCGGGAATCGACTGCTCGCCCGGCTGGGCCGCGATCAGCGGTTGTTCGAAAACTTTCTCGCCTTGGTATCCGATCGCGTCGCTCGGGGTGAAGGAGGATTTCGCGGGGTAGGTTTTCCAATGATCGAGGTGATCGAACATCGTTGAATCGACGCGATCGAAATTCCCTGAACCACTTATATGCAGGCGCAGAGTGAGCGGCTCTCCTGCCGCCACGCTTGTGGGCGAAATGTCGCTTGATACGTAGAAGTCGCCGACGGCTCCGCTGAAGTTCTCAGGTTGCCCCTCAGTGGGCAGCGGCAAGACCTTCAGCTCGGATGGGGAGCTCCCGATCGTCATGTCTCTTGGAGCGATTCCGTTGTACATGCTTTGCAAGAGTGGCCACGCCAGTCTGGACGCGACTGCCCTATCCGCTGCGGATAGCGTGCTGATTTTCACGGTGAGCAGCGTTTCCGCCGACAAGGAAAAATCACCCGGCTTCACCGCCGCGAGAGCGCTGTGCCAGGTCAGCACCACAAAGGTGCTACCTTCGATGGCCTCTTCGCGACGTTCGGGCTGTTTTGATAGATTGTTGAACGTGAAGTCGCTGCCCTTGAGCGTGGGCAGGCCATTTACCGATGTGACGATTCCCGGGCGTAAACCCACGTCGATTTTGACCGGTACGCTTTCGCCCACATATATGGCGCGTGTCGGAATCGCCAGATGGACGAAGGCCGCACCGCCGGCTTGCATCTGAACGCCTTTCGGCAGCGAAACGGATGGCGCCGGCGGCGGGGCTGGTGTCTGGCTGCGCCAGGTGTAAGGATTGGGCTCATCGCCGCTCACCACCTCAAGTCCGATAGAGCGGGAATTCGGCGTGAGTCCGGGGATGGTGAATACGCCCGCGAACTGGGGCGTAACGCGGATCAGGATGAACGTCGCAGGGATCGCTGTGCCGTTGACGAAGTCGAAGCCCTGCGATCGCCCAATGTTCTCGAATACCAATCCAGGGATGATCGGTAACTCGACGTCTTTCAGGCGACTGAAGCTTGTCACGCGGAGGGTCGCCGATTCGCCGAGCGCGATGCGCGAAGGTTCTATGGTTTCATAGGCTAACCCGTCAACGGCTTGCGCCATCGCGTAGTCGGCCGGAGCGAGGAGGCACAGGATTGCGGAAATGACCTTGATCGAGCGCATAGACCCGGTTCGCGTCACCAATTCTTGAATGCTTTATCCAGCGCTTGATCGGGATTGCGCGGGCCTGATGGAACGGCGAGCGAGTGGTGCTCGTCCGATTTCTCGGAGTCCAAAAGCTCGCGGGCCTCCTCAGCGCTCATTTGCCCGGGTGGGCGCTGATCATTCCCTTCGTCGCCCGGGCCGGCATGCTGATCCGGCGGCAGTGCATCATTCTTCGGGCTTTGCGCGGGCGGCTGCTGGGGCTGCCCCTGGGCTGGTGATCGCCCCTGCGCTTCACTCTGGCCCTGACCTTGCCCCTTGGCTTGCCGCGGGCCGCCACCACCGCCACCGCCGCCACCGCCGCCCTGATCAGGCGGCTTTCGGAGCGCGTCAATCTTCCGATTGACGAAGTCGCGATTGTATTTGCTATCGGCGTCATCAGCGCGAAGCTGCAACGCCGTATCGTACGCCTTGACCGCCTCGGTCCACTTTTGAATGGCCTCCTGGGGAGCGGACTTCTCCAACTGCTGACCCGCACGATAGAGCGCATTGCCGAGGTTGTAGTAAGCGTCTTCCTGATCCGTCAAGCGCTTTGCGTCGCCAGCCGGTGCAGTCTTGATCGATTGTTGGAAAGACTGCGTTGCCTTGGGAAACTGTCCCGCTCGATACGCGATTGTACCTGCGTTGTACTCCACGACAGGCGCCCGGTCGTTGGTCATTGCTCTCTGATCATTGGCCTGATCAGAACTCTCAGAACGCGTTGGAATGATCAGCACCGCCATCACGACTGACACAGCCGACACGGCGACCGCGTGCGACACCGCCGGTGAGCGCCGGCGGCTCGAGCGACGCGTGCCCACCACCAGGGATGCCAATAACATCATCAAGGACCCCGTCAGTGGCCATTGATAACGCTGGTTGTAGATTTTCTGCTGCCTGTAAATCAAATCATGCTTAGTAACCGACCCGAATACCGTTCTCAGAAACACCTCGAAATCGCCGCCCTGGTCTCCAAGATGTACGTAGGCCCCCGCCGTGGCGCTAGCGATGGCCGTAAGACCGGCTTCGTCGAGATGAGACTTTACCAACGCTCCCTTCTCATCCTGGACAAAGCCGGCGCCCTGATCCGATGGCACGGGGATCAGATCGCCTTCCACAGTACCGACACCGACCGTGTAGATCTTCAGGCCATCTTGCCGCGCGGCGTCCTTGGCTGCAGCCAGAGCATCCCCTTCGAGATTCTCGCCATCCGTTACCAATATGAGGATTCTGTCGCCTCCAGGGCGGCGGCTAAGTGCCGCTCGCGCCGCCAGAATGGCGCTCGGGATATTCGTCCCGCCACGCGGAATGGTGTGAACATCGATCGCGTCCAACGACTGGTGGAAAGCCGCATAGTCGATCGTCAGCGGACAGGCGAGAAAAGCGCTGCCTGCGAAGGCCACGATGCCAATCCCATCGCCGTCCAGTTGCTTCGCCATGTCATCGATCGCCAGCTTTGCCCGCGTCAATCGGTTGGGTTTTACGTCGGGCGTCAGCATACTTCGCGACGTATCAATCGCGAACACGACCTCATTACCGCGGCGGCTGATTTTCTCCCAGTGATATCCAAGCAGCGGACCGGCGAGCGCCGCGCAAAGACATAGTACGGAGCTCGCGAAGAGGCCCCGCTGAAGCAAGCGGCGGACCCGGGACACAGATCCGGTAAGCCTTCGGCGCAGATGCGGCGCGACGAATTTCGCCAGCGCCGCATGCTGCCGCACGTCGTAACGACTCCATATGCCGATCAGCGCAAGGCACGTCAGCAGACCCACGAGCAGCCAATTGGGATCGCTGAGCCTCACGGTAACCTGCGATACCTCGTGTGTTGCAACAGCACCCAAAGTCCCAGCAGTCCTAGCGAGGGGAACAATGTCCACTTGTAAAGCTCTTCCACGCGCTCGAATTTCTCCACGCTCTGCGCCGATGTTTCGTACCGATTGATCTGCTCGTAGATCTTTTGCAGCGAATCCGTGTCGGTCGCCCGATAGAACTGGCCGCCGGTGTCATTGGCTACGGCCTGCAGGGTAGTTTCATCGACATCAACATACGCCATTACCACGTGAGTTTTGCCTGCCTCGTCCCTGATGGGAATCGGGGCCTTCCCGCGCACACCGACGCCGATGGTGTATACCTTCACGCCCAGAGCTCGGGCTGCTTCCGCCGCGGCGAGCGGCGGTATTTTCCCGGTGTTGTTGACGCCGTCCGTCAAAAGTATGACTACCTTGGATTTTGTCGTCGTCGTGCGCAGATGATTTACAGCTGCAGCGATGGCCGAGCCGATCGCCGTTCCATCGTCGCCGATGCCCACGTTGATACGCTCGAGATTTTGTTGTAGCCAGTCGTGGTCCAAAGTGAGCGGACTCACGATATACGGGGCCGCTGCGAACGCGATGAGGCCGATACGGTCGTTGGGACGCTCGTCGATGAACTTGGAGACAACCGACTTGACTATTGCGATGCGGTTGACGCGGGCGTTATCGACCTTGAAATCGAGCGCTTGCATGGAACCCGAAATGTCCAGTGCGAGAACGATGTCAATTCCGTTCGCAGTCACTTCAGTGCGACTTTGAGTGCGTTGCGGCCGTGCCAACCCGACGATCATGAGAGCCGCCGCGATGATCGGAAGTAGCCAAACGACCCCACCGATGCGGCTCCGGCTGCGGCGCGCGATCTCTCGCGCGAGACTGACATCGGAATATTCGACGGCAGCTACGGGTCCCCGCCGTCCTCGCCACAGGACCACGAGTGGCAGTAAGGTCAATGCCCAGAACCAGCCCGGCTGAAGAAACCGAATCATGCGACGGGTGTCTCGCCGGTCTCCAGCACGAAACGGCGAGCGCTTTGGAAAAGCGATTCCATATCTGTGACCGCTAGCGAAGCCCCCGCGAATTTGACGAAGTCGCATTGCTGCAGAAACGCCGCGAGCAGCAGGTGGTGACGCGCGAGCGCTTCATTCGGGCTTTGCAGCAGAGCTTGCAGGAATTCTTCGGTGGTCCGCTGCGTAGCGACGACGTCGAAGCGTCGCTCGATGTAGTCTCGTATCAGCTCGGATGCAGCGATCCCGAATGCCCGAGCCGTGTCAGGACGCATCAGCCGTCTGGTGCTATCCAGGCGCTGCAGGGTTCGTTCCGATAAGGTCAGCGTCCGGCGTCGAATTCCGCGATGGCGCCGACGCCAGACGACATAGGCGCAAAGCGCCGCGACGATCGCGCCCGCAAGGACCGCAGGTAGCACCCAGGGCCCTGGCACTGCCTTAGGCCCTCGAATGTCGCGGATATCCTCCGCGGCTTTGGCCAAGACGGCCCCTGACAGAAGCGCGAGCCACGCGTAGCGTCTAGTGGTGCGGCGGCCGCAGACACGCGCATTCATACCCGTGGGCGGCCACGCGATTTGAAAAATCGCTGCAGCGGCGGAATGTAGGGCAAATCCGTGCGTAGCTGCACGGCGTCGACTCCCTCGGCTCGTAGATCGTTCCGCAGACGTTGAGAGCGCTCCAAGGAAAGCTCGTTGAAACGGCTCCGTACCGCAGCGCGCGCCGTGTCGAGCTCAATGGTCTCGCCGGTTTCCGCGTCTTCCAGTGCGATGATTCCGACGTTGGGAAGGTCCTTCTCGCGCGGATCTTCGACGTGGACCGCGATCAGGTCATGACGACGATTCGTTTGGCGGACTGCACGTCGTAGAGCCGCGCGGGCAACGCTGGGATCGCCGCTCGTCTCGAAGTCCGAAATCAGGAACACCACGGCGCGCCGGTGGAGCACGTGATTCACGACGTCGAGCGCTTTCACGGTGTCGGTACCGACGCCCTGCGGCTCATGGAAGAGGATGTCTCGCACGACTCGCAGAACGTGTCGGCGACCTTTCTTCGGTGGTAGATAACGTTCAATGCGGTCCGTGTATAGAATCAAACCAACTTTGTCGCTATTGCGAATCGCGGAAAAAGCCAGCACGCTGGCGACCTCGGCGGCCAAGTCACGCTTCGCCATCGCGCCGGATCCGAAATTTCCAGAAGCACTGATATCAACGACTAGAAATAGAGTGAGCTCACGCTCCTCCGTGAACTTCTTAACGAACGGACGACCGGCACGAGCCGTAACATTCCAATCGATAGTCCGGACCTCGTCCCCCGGGCTGTATTCGCGGACCTCGTCGAAGTCCATTCCCCGGCCCTTGAACACCGAGTGGTAGGCGCCCGCCATGCTGTCGTCGACCATGCGGCGGGTACGGATCTCCAGCTCACGCATGCCGCTGCGTTTCGCCTTGCTCGACTGCTTCACATCCGTCATCCGGAGACGTCCCGCTCAGGGTACCGGTAGCGTGTTCAAAATTCTCTCAACCACATCTTTGGAAGTGACGTTCTCGGCTTCGGCCTCGTAAGTCACTGACACCCGATGCCGCAGTACATCCATCGCAACCGTCTTGACGTCCTGCGGCGTGACGAAGTGCCGACCATTGAGAAATGCCATGGCGCGTGCGGCCAAAGTGAGCGCGATGGTGGCCCGGGGTGAAGCGCCGTTTTGAACATAACCGTTCAAGTCGAGCCCTGCAGCAATGGGTGGTCGCGTCGCGAGCACGATATCGACGATGTAATCACGAACCTTGTCATCGACGAACAGAATATTTACCACATGCCGGGCATCGAGGATTTGTGAGGCACTAACTACCGTGCGCGGCACGATCATTGGTTCGGTGGTCGCCATGGCATCGAGAATCGCCCGCTCCTCAACCCGCGTTGGATAGTCGACGATCACCTTCATCATGAACCGATCGATCTGCGCCTCCGGAAGGGCGTAGGTGCCCTCCTGTTCCAGAGGGTTCTGCGTCGCGAGCACCATGAACGGCGTCGGCAACGGATGAGTTTCGTCGCCGATGGTGACTTGGCGCTCCTGCATGGCCTCAAGGAGAGCACTTTGGACCTTGGCTGGCGCACGATTGATCTCGTCCGCCAGGATAAGATTGCTGAATATCGGTCCATGCTTGGTTCGGAACGCACCGTCTTGCGGGTTATAAATCATGGTTCCGACGATGTCGGCGGGCAGCATATCGGGCGTAAATTGCAGACGCTTGAAGCGCACCGATATGCAATTGGCTAAGCACTTCAAGGCCAAGGTCTTCGCAAGGCCGGGGACGCCTTCCAAGAGCACGTGACCGTCGGTGAGCAGCGCGATTAGTAGACGGTCGAGAAGATGTCTCTGACCGACGATGACGCGTGCCATCTCTTCCCGCAGCGGCCTTATCCAAGTCGAATTTTCGTTTACGATTTCGCGTGACGCACGCATTTCGGATCCAGGCGTCCGCGACGCCATAGGCTGCTCGGGGATATTGAGGACCTGCTCGCCCCCGGGTGGGGCAGCTTTTGGATTCATTTAGTGCCAGTCCTTCTTCATGATATCTGCGATTGACAGACGAGGGGATTCGACGGCGAGTTAGTCTGCGCGGAACCGGGATGGTTCCCGTAATTATTTGAATTTTAACGAATAGCCCGCGGAAACTGGGGTCACACCGAGCCGCGTTGCGTAAATCGTCGGCATCTATGTCGAATAGCCGGCTTCCCGTTGATGACGAATGGGGAGCACTAACACCACATCTTCCCGTTGCTCATAGCTATAGAGCGCCACATAGCCACTCTCGCCATAGGAAATTAAGAGTTCCCTCAGCCCTTCCTCGCATGGCCGGCCGACCAGTGGATGTCGCCCAAGAATCTCGATTCCGTCGCGAATGACGTCAATCGCTGCGACGGCAGCCGTGGCTGCCTCCTTGACGAGAAAATCAGCCAATCGCTCCAGGTCGGTAAATGCATGTCGCGAGTAAACTACTTCCGCCACGTTCGCACTTTCGGTCGCGTTGGCCGGTCGCCGCGGACTCGAGCTGCCATGTAACGATGCACCTCCGCCGCCGCGAAACCCTCGGCGCTCGTGAGCGCTTCGGAACGCGCAGCGACTGCTTCAGCAACAAATGCTCGGCGCTGTTCGTCAAGTCGAGTCTGGTTCTCGATCGCCTCCAGCATAAACGCGTGGGGTGATTTATCAGCTGCTTTGGCTGCCTCTACGACCCGACGTTTGAGGTCTGCGGCAATCTTAAGTGTAGTTGCTACTGGGCTAGTCATAACTACTCCACAAGAGTAGTGAGGTACTACTATGGTAACACCTGAGGGAACGTTGTTCAAGGCGTCGCCGACCTCCCCCGAGGACGCAAATAAGCGCGGCCCACACTGGGCCGACCCGCTGAAGGCGTGGGGCGACGTACTGCTGAAGGAAGGAAAAGCTAAGGAAGCGCTTGCCAAGTACGACCAGGCGCTCAAGTACGCGCCGAGTTGGCAGCAACTTAAGGAAGCCCGCGATGCGGCGGTGAAGCAAGGGAGTTGATTACGCTTCCCCGGAGCGATCATTACGACAAGCTGACATGACCTTCGCTCTACTCGCGGAAGAGCCTCTCTAGGTAAAATCAGCGCTCGCGACGCACTACCATGCCCGAGTTATCTGCGGCAGCTATCGAACTAAATTCCGGCTCGACATCCTTCAATCGAGTGGTCTGCAACTCACCAGCGCGTTCAAGCACCGGATAGGCGACCGAGCAGATGTGCGAATGGATGCGCTTCAAGTCGCGAAGGACATCTAGATGCAGCGAGCTTGATTCGATGCTCTCGGGACGCCCTTCCCGCAAGCGCGCGAGATGGCTTTCCGCCGCCGCGAATTCGGCCGCGCGTAGCATGGCCTTTTCAGTGATCAACTGTCTCGCGATCTTAACGTCCCCGGACATGAAGACGCTGAATGCCAGCTTGAGATTGTCGAAGACCTCTTGATGGAAGGACTCCAATTCTGCCGCACCTTCCTTCGAGAAGACGACCTTGCGTTTGATCTTCTTCGCCGCGAGCTCCATCAGATTCTTGTCGATGATATCCCCGACGTGCTCTAGATTGATCGAAAATGAGATGATCTCCATCGCCCGGTGTCCATCTTGTTCGCTCAGACTCTCGCGCGTGAGTTTGGTCACATATAGCTTCACCGCCTCGTCGAGCCGGTCCACGGCATCGTCCGCGCGGCAGATTTCTGCAACTAGTTTTCGGTCATCAGTCATGAGTGCCGTTATTGTCTGCCGCAGCATATTCTCGATGATGTCGCCGATATGCAGAGTTTCCCGCGCAGCGCACGCTAGCGCTACGGAGGGGGTTGCGAGTGCGGCCTCGTCCAGATACAGCGGCGTTGACGGCTCGTTCGGCTTCACGCGCTCCGGGAGCAGACGGGTCAATAGCGAAGCGATTGCGTCGAGCGGCAGAATGAAGACAAGCGCCAAGGCAACGTTGAATGCAGTATGAAAATCCGCGGCCATTCGTGAAGGGTTAGGTTCGATACGCGTAAGCGCCTGGGCGATCGGGTTCAGGAACGGGAGCACGGCCACACATCCAACCAGGCGATTGAGCAGGTTGCCCAACGGCAGACGGCGGCTGGCGGGATTGTCACCCTGGCTGCCTTCGACCAAGGGATTGATCGCGCTCCCCAGGTTCGCGCCGAGGACGAGGGAGAGCGCGGCGACCGGCGTGATGAATTGGGAGTAGGCGAGGGACATGACGAGCAATACCACTGTCACGCTTGAGTGGGCGGCCCAGGTCAGCGCGGCAGCCATGAGCAGGCATAGCAATGGCTCGCCAGTCATGGCGCCAAGCAGGGTTCGGACGGCCGGCGCATTCTCTGCGGGGGCGAGGGTGTCCAGCAGGATGTGCAGTGAAAGCACCATAAGCCCCACGCCGATGGCTACGCGACCAAGATCCCGCGTGCGCGTCTGCCCCCCACGCTTGAAGGCAATCACGCCGATAAGGAACAGGACGGGAGCCACTGCCGAAACATTGAACGAGAGGACCTGAACGATGAGGGTTGTACCGACATTCGCACCCAGCATGATCGCGAGCGCTGGGATCAAATCCACTGTGCCGCCGGTGACGAATGAGGCGGTCATCAACCCAGTCGCGGTGCTGCTCTGGAGGAGCGCGGTCACAAAGATGCCGGCCAGGAAGGCTACGAAGCGATTGCGGAGCGCCATTCCGAGGAAGCGCCTTAGGTCGGAACCGAAGGCGCGCACAACCCCGCTGCGGACCATGTGAAGACCCCACAACAGCAGAGCGACGCCACCGGTCAGATCGAGGAGAATCATGCTTCCCACGCCACTATCCTAGTGGACGCTGCCTTCCCAAGGTAGCGGCGCCGTCCGTGCCGCCCTGCCGCCACGTCCTGGTCACCTTCGGTGATCCTCCAGCCTCGCGCCAGGTCACCCCTAACTGAACCGGCCGCTCACATCTGAGACGGCGTGCCTAAGCCTGCATGGAAACGGGGTCCGCTGCGCCAAAGCGGCCCCCTGGCTCCGCGAGCTCAGCCCCGGGGCGAAGCCCTGAGACGATCTGTGCTGGCCGCCCTGGAAGCTGCCATTGCTGATGGGCTGGTAGGGGGCAACACCGGTCCGTGCCCGATCGTCGCCCGGTCTGTATCGAGCTTTGTCCTTGGTTCGAACGCGAGTCGTGTCTTTCTACTTGGATGGCGCGGCAGTGCCAAGCCCTTGCTCCAAGGCTCGCAGAAGCTTGCGTCGGTCCGACAGAGCGCCCGAGGCCCCGCAATTGTCAACGAAGTAATCGCGAGCATCCTGGCTTAGAAAAAGGAGGTACCGCTGTCCTACTTCAAGCGGAAACCGACCTGAGTCGTTTTCACATCGAATATCGATTACGTCGGCCACTTGACCGTGTCGGGAGTTCGTGTAGAAAGGATCCTGAGTGCTCAGATTCCCGCCGATAAGCTTCGGACGCATCTGCAAGCTTTCGCCCAACTTGTCCACGAGCGCCGAGATAGAAAACATTCACGGCTGAGCGCATTCTTTCGTCCAACACTACGCCACGACGGTTTGGCACCATCGGCGTCTAATCACTCAGGCTGCGGGCACATAGAATGATATTCAAACTTCTCTTAGCTCTTGTTTGTTCGGTGACGGCGACGAGCGTGGTCGCCGAGGTGCCAATCATCGTGCATGCCGGCCACTTGATTGACCCGGAGCATTCCCAAGTGCTCGATGATGTGGCTATACGTATCGAACATGAGCGCATCACGTCGATTGCGCCGTGGCGCGCGAGCGAGAAGTCGAGTGGGAGCATCGATTGGTCGCATCGCTGGGTATTGCCGGGCTTGATCGATATGCATACCCATATCGCCCAAGGCTATGTCGACACTGATGACACTATTGAGCCGCTCAAACACACCGCGGCGGAAACCGCTCTAAAATCTGCACAGTCGGCGCTCGTCGTGTTGCGGTCAGGCTTTACGTCAGTGCGTGACGTGGGCGTGTACCGCGCGCTATCTGATGTCGCGCTGCGGGATGCGATTAGCGCTGGCGAAGTCCTGGGTCCGCGTATGTGGGTGGCTGGTGGCTACATCACGGTCCCCGGCGGCGGCGGCGCGATTACCGGTCTCAGTCCGGAGATAACCATTCCAGCGGAGTTTAGGGTCGGCGAGGTTCGCGATGCGGTCGAGGCGCGTGACCGAGCCCGCTACTTGTTACAGCATGGAGCGGATTTCATCAAACTCATTGCTACCGGGGCCGTATTAGCCCTTGGCAGTGAGCCCGGCCAAATGGAGCTGAGCGATGCGGAAATGAAGGCAGCCTGCGATGAAGCCGTCGCCCATGGTAGCTACTGCATAGCCCATGCACACGGTGCAGCGGGCATCAAGGCCGCAATTCTGGCCGGTGCACGCTCCATCGAACACGCCACCTTTCTTGACGAGGAGGGCATAGCGCTCGCCAAGTCACACGGAGTCTGGCTGGATATGGATATTTACGACGGCGACTGGATTGATGAAGAGGGGCAGCGAACGGGTTGGCCAGAGGAGTACCTACGCAAAAACCGCGAAACCACTGATATTCAACGCGACAACTTTGCAAAAGCCGTGAAGGCCGGAGTTAAGCTGAGCTTTGGCACCGATATGGGAGTTTTTCCCTACGGCACCGGAGCGAAACAATTTGCCTACATGGTCAGGTATGGCATGAGCCCGATGCAGGCCATTCAGTCGGCCACCATTGATGCGGCAGCGCTGTTGCGTCATGCGGCGGATGTGGGAAGCACTGCGCCGGGGCATTATGGCGACCTGATTGCCGTGGAGAGCAATCCGCTCGCCGATATCCGCGCGCTTGAGCATGTGGTTGGTGTCATCAAAGGCGGGCAGCTCATCACCTCGCAGTAACCAATGCTCGACGCTGTCATCCAACCATAGTTGAAGCTAACTCTTCCGGTAGCGGACGTTAACTTTGGCGCGCTCGCGCGTCTTGAGATGCTCTCCCGACATGAATTCACGCCCAGGCTGGCCTTGTGACCTAGCGGCCGTTTGTTCAAACGACAGAACCTGGTGACATCCACACCGAGACTTGCTGCTGCTTCAGCGCAGCGCCAGTCGACTCTGGGTGGCGGCGGGATCAATCTCCGGGGCCTGCGCCGGCTGAGTCTGGGTGCTGATCAGCCGCTCGAATTCCTTCGGCGGCAGTGCTGCGCTGAAATGAAACCCCTGGTACTGATCGCAGCCCAGCTGCTGCAGCAGAGCGAGCTGATCTCCCGTTTCAACGCCCTCAGCGACCACTTTCAGATTCAGACTGTGCGCGAGGGAGACCATGGCGCGCACGATGGAGGCATCCTCCGGGCGGCTGGTCATCTCTTTCACAAAGGCGCGGTCGATCTTGAGCTTGTCGATTGGGAAGCGACGCAGATAGCTCATGCTGGAGTACCCGGTCCCGAAATCATCCACCGAGATCAGCACGCCCAAACGGCTCAAGCTCTCCAGGATATAGATCGATTCCTCCGCATTGCTCATCACCGCGGTCTCGGTCAGTTCAATCTCGAGAAACCGCGGCTCGAGTTCCGCAGCCATCAGGGCCTTGCGGACCATTTCGACAAGACTTCCCAGTCGAAACTGCGAGGGCGAGACATTCACTGCGACACGCAGTGGACGGTCTGCGTGCCGCTGCCACAGTTTTGCCTGCCGGCAAGCTTCCCCTAGGACCCACTCGCCAATCGAGTCGAGTAACCCACACTCCTCGGCAATGGGAATGAAATCCCCCGGCAGCAGCAGCCCGTGCACGGGATGTCGCCATCGGATCAGGGCTTCCGCGCTATGCACCCGGCCCGAAGCCGTGTCGACTTTAGGTTGATAGTGCAGCTCGAACTGCCCTGCAGCGAGTGCCGCGTGCAATTCGCTCTCGAATTTGACCCGATCGCGTGTGGAGGTGCTCGTTGAAGTGGCAAAGCACTGGTAGGTGCCGTGCGCGCTCTGCTTAGCGCTGTACATAG
>Ga0302324_100001543_pt1 | contig 55514 bp, 56 predicted proteins | sample Palsa_T0_1_FD_201949 | JGI IMG/M metagenome (GOLD analysis project Ga0302324, IMG submission 201949) | Peat permafrost microbial communities from Stordalen Mire near Abisko, Sweden - Palsa_T0_1 | ecosystem: Environmental > Terrestrial > Soil > Palsa > Peat permafrost | place: Sweden: Abisko...
GATCGAGCTGCTGCCACCGGCCGCGCACGGACCCGCGGTCGCCGACGAGACGATCCGCCTGGCGGTGATCGGCCGGCCCAACGTCGGCAAGTCCTCGCTCGTCAACCGCTTCGCCGGCGAGCAGCGGGTGATCGTCTCCGAGCTCGCCGGCACGACGCGCGACGCGATCGACCTGCCGCTGCTCGTCGACGGACGCCGGCTGGTGATCGTCGACACCGCGGGGATGCGCCGCCAGGCGAAGGTCAGCGAGTCGGTCGAGTACTACACGACGCTGCGCTCGCAGCGCGCGGCCGAGCGCGCCGACGTCGCCCTCGTCGTCTGTGACGCCGGCGACGGCGTGACGGCCCAGGACCTGAGGATCGCCGACCTGGCGATGAAGAGCCTGTGCGCGACGCTGCTCGTGCTCAACAAGTGGGACGTCCAATCGCCGACGCTCGACCTCGAATACGAGCGCGCACGCGTGGCCGAGAAGCTGCGCCTGCGCCCGCGCCTGCTGAGCGCGTCGGCGAGCACGGGACGCAACGTCGCGCGTCTGCTGAGCGAGACGATCGCGCTCGGTGACCGCCGCGCGGCGAGGATTCCGACGCCGGAGCTCAACCGCTTCCTCGCCGAGGTCGTGCAGGCGCGACAACCGCCGGCCAAGCAGGGTCACCGGCTGAAGCTGCTCTACCTGACGCAGATCGGCACGAACCCGCCGCGCTTTGCCCTGCAGGTCAACTCGCGCGCGCGCGTCACCCGCGATTACGCCTACTTCATCGAGAACCGGATGCGCGCCCGCTACGGCCTCGACGGCGTGCCGCTGATCCTTGATTTCGTGGAACGCGGCCAGCGTCGCTCGGAGCGGCGCTGAGTCGTCGGCTATCTTTCACCACTCTTTTTGTGTCCAAGCCGTTTGAGAGTCTGCGAGGATGTCGCTAGTGACTGAGGCTGCCGAGACCGATTTCCTGTTCACGTCGGAGTCCGTGACCGAAGGGCATCCGGACAAGATCGCCGACCAGATCTCCGACGGCGTGCTGGACGCCGTACTCGCCGAGGACCCCTATGGTCGGGTCGCCTGCGAGACGCTCGTCAGCACCGGCCTGATCGTCGTCTCGGGCGAGATCTCGACGAGCACCTACGTCGACATCCCCGAGATCGCGCGCGACACGGTTCGCCGGATCGGCTATGACGATGCCACGTACGGCTTTGACGCCAACACCTGCGCCGTGATCAACGCGATTAACCGCCAGTCACCGGACATCGCACAGGGCGTCAACCAGGCCTATGAGACTCGTGCCGACACCTCCGATGACAAGCTCGACCTCGCCGGCGCCGGCGATCAGGGGATGATGTTCGGCTACGCGACGAGCGAGACCGAGTCGCTGATGCCGCTGCCGATCGCCCTCGCCCACCGCCTCGCCGAGCGCCTCGCCGACGTGCGCAAGACCGGCCTCGTGCCATACCTGCGGCCCGACGGCAAGACCCAGGTCTCAGTGCGCTACCGCGATGGCCTGCCGGTCGCCGTCGAGAAGCTGCTGATCTCGACGCAGCACGCCGACGGCATCGACTGCGAGACGAAGATCAAGCCGGACCTCTGGGAGCACGTCGTGCTGCCGGTGCTGCCCGAGGGCCTCTACGACGAGGCCGAGCTGCGCGCCGAGTTCCTCGTCAACCCGACCGGTCGCTTCGTGATCGGCGGCCCGATGGGCGACTGCGGCCTGACCGGGCGCAAGATCATCGTCGACACCTACGGCGGCATGGCCCGCCACGGCGGCGGCGCGTTCAGCGGTAAGGACCCCTCGAAGGTCGACCGCTCGGCCGCCTACGCCGCGCGCTGGGTTGCCAAGAACGTCGTCGCCGCCGGTCTCGCCGACCGCGTCGAGCTGCAGGTCGCCTACGCGATCGGCGTCGCCCACCCAGTCTCGGTGATGGTTGAGACCTTCGGCACCGAGAAGATCAGCCGCGCCCGCATCGCCGAGCTCGTCGCCGAGCACTTCGACCTGCGCCCCGGCTCGTTCCGCGAGGAGCTGCGCCTGCACCGCCCGATCTACCAGAAGACCGCCGCCTACGGCCACTTCGGCCGTGAGGACCCGGACTTCACCTGGGAGCAGACGAACAAGGCCGACGCCTTGCGCGAAGCAGCCGGGCTGTCGGTCGCTGTGGCCTAGCGGCGCCCCGCTCGCACAGTGGCCGGCGCGGCGGCTAGAGCAGCTTCTCGCCGAAGTAGGTCGCGACCGGGTTCGCGTTGAAGTTCGCGATCGGCCGATAGCCGGCCCGCGCGAACATGCGCTGGGCGCGCTCCTGGCGTGGCCCGCTGTCGAGCCGCGCGACGCCATAGCCAAGGCTCCGCGCCTGACGCTCGAGCTCCGCCAGCAGGGCCCGCGCGACACCACGCCCGCGCGCGTCCTCGACGACGAACATGCGCTTGATCTCGCAGGCCCCGTCGGGCAGCGCCTTGACGCCACCGCCGCAGACCGCTCGCGCGCCCTCGAAGCCGACGATGAACGTCCCGCCCGGCGGCCCGAGCTCGGCGGTGCCGGCCTTCGGCATCCGCGGGTCGTCGAGGTCGAGGCCGTCGTAGAGCTGTGCCATCTCCTCGCGCATCGCCGCGAGCAGCGTCGCTGCCGGCTCCTCGCCGACCGCACAGCGACGAAACTCGAGCGCGTCTGGGACTGCCGCTGCGTGGCCCATCGACGCAATCTTGCACGTCGCGCCGCTTAACGCGGACGGCGACGACCGCAACCGTCGCTAGGCTCGCTGCGTGGCTGCGATCGCTCAGGTCGAGCCGCTCACGAGCGCCCGTGCGCTGCGTGGGCCGTTCGACTACTGCCTGCCCGAGGCGTGGCGTGCCAGCGTGCACGTCGGCTCGCTGCTCGTCGTGCCGTTCGGCCGTCAGGAGCTGCTCGGCGTGGTCGTCGGCCTGGCCGAGCGCAGTGACGTCGCCGACGATCGGCTGCGCGCCCCGCGCCGCACGGTGGCGGCCGATCTGCCGGAGGACCTGGTGGAGCTCGCCGACTGGATTGCCCGCGAGTACTGCTCGACACGCTCGCGCGCGCTCTCGCTGGTGCTGCCGGCGGGCGCCGCCGCCGGCGCGCAGGGCCTGGTTCGCCTGGTCGCCGAGCTGACCGATGGCGGCTCCGCGGCGCTTGCCGGCGCCGCCCGGTTGACGCCACTGCAACGGTCGCTGCTCGAACAACTCGCGCAGCTCGGCGCGACGCGCGCCAGCGCCCTGGCTTCCGACCACGGCACGCTGCGCCGCCTCGAGGCGCGCGGACTGCTGCGGCTCAGTGCCCAGACGGTGCGTCGCGCGCCCGACCACGTCGGCGCCGGGGCGAGCCGCGGCGCCGCTACCGAGCTGAACGGCGATCAGCAGCTGGCCGTCGCGGCGATCGGCGAAGCGCTCGCCGCGCCTCGCCACGAGAGCATCCTGCTGTTCGGCGTAACCGGCTCGGGCAAGACCGAGGTCTACCTGCAGGCCGCCGCGAGCGCACTGGCGCAGGGGCGCGGGGTGATCGTGCTGGTGCCCGAGATCGGTCTCACGCCGCAGACCGTCAGCCGCTTCGTCGAGCGCTTCGGTGAGACCGTCGCGGTGCTGCACTCGCGCCTGTCGGCCGGCGAGCGCCACGACGAGTGGCTGCGCCTGCGCCGCGGTGAGGCCAGGGTCTGTGTCGGACCGCGCTCGGCGGTGTTTGCGCCGATCGAGCGCCTCGGGCTGATCGTCCTCGACGAGGAGCACGACTCCTCCTACAAGCACGAGGGCGACCCGCGCTATGACGCGCGCCACGTCGCCGCACACCGCGCCGAGCAGGCTGGGGCGGTGCTGGTCGCGGGCAGTGCGACACCGCGTCCGGAGAGCTTCGCCGCGCTGCGGCGGCTCTCTCTGCCGCTGCGCGCCGACGGCGGCGTCCTGCCCGAGGTCGAGGTGCTCGACATGCGCGAGGTCCGCGGCGCGCTGCACGAGCGCACCGTGCACGCGCTCGGCGAACTGCGCCGGTCCGGCGGCAAGGGCATCGTGCTGCTCAACCGGCGCGGTTGGTCGAACTTCCTCTCCTGCCGCTCGTGCGGCAAGGTCTGGGGTTGCCCGGCCTGCGATGTCGCGCTCGTGCTGCACCGCGCCGAGGACGCGATCGCCTGCCACCACTGCGGCCATCGCGAGCGGATCCCAGCACGCTGCCCGGAGTGCGGCTCGGGCGGTGTCGCGCGCCACGGGCTCGGCACCGAGCGTCTCGAGCACGAGCTCGCGCTCGCGCTCGGCGCGGACGGGTTTCCGATGTTCCGCCTCGACGCCGACGTCGCGACGCTGAAAGGCCGTGCGGCGGCTGTCCTCAGCCGCTTCGAACGCGCCGACGCCGGCGTCTTGATCGGCACGCAGATGGTCGCCAAGGGCCACGATTTCGAAGGCGTCGCGCTGGGCGTCGTGCTCGACGCCGACGCCACGCTGCGCTTCCCCGATTTCCGCGCCGAGGAGCGGACCTTCGCGCTGGTCGCGCAGCTGGCCGGACGCACCGGCCGCGGCCGCGGTGCCGGCCGTGTGCTCGTGCAGACGATGGCGCCCGGCGCGCGGGCGATAGGCCACGCCGCCCGCCACGACAGCGAGGGATTCCTGACCGGCGAGCTCGAACGGCGCCGAGCGCTCGCCTACCCGCCCTATGGCGAGCTGATCCGGATCGTCTGCTCGTCGGCGCGCGATGGCGTCGTGCTCGCGGCGGCGCAATCGCTGCGCGAGCGACTGCTGGTCGAGGATGCTCAGATTCTCGGCCCTGCACCGCTGTTTCGGCTGCGTGGACGCGAGCGGGCGCAGATCCTGATCAAGGCCGTTGACCGCGGCGCGGCGGTCGCCGTCGTGGGCCGGGCGGTCGCGCTGCCGCTCGGGCGCGACGTCGCCGTCAGCGTCGACGTCGATCCGCAGTGATCGCCCGCGGAGCGGGCGTTTGCGGCCTCTGACGCGCCTGGCGCGCGGCGGGCAGCCTCTAAACTGGTTGGATGGCATCAGAGGCAGTCGACGAGCAGCCGTCCGCGCCGAGCGAGCTCTCCGCCGAGGAGCGCGAGCGCCGCGACGCCGCCCTGGCGAACGTACGCCAGCTCGGTGATCCCGTGCTGCGAACCCGGGCGCTTGACGTCGCGCAGTTCGATGCTCAGCTGCGCGAGCAGGTCGACCGCATGCGCGACGTGATGGACGGCGCGCTCGGCGTCGGCCTCGCCGCGACCCAGGTCGGCCTCGTGCAGCGAATGCTCGTCTACCGCGTCGAGGAGGAGAGCCCGATCGTCGCGCTGATCAACCCGCAGATCCAGTGGCGCGGCGATCAGCTCGAGACGGCCGAGGAGGGCTGTCTCAGCATCCCCGGCGTGCACGTCGAGGTGGAGCGCAATGTGCACGTACGCGTCGGTGCGCTCGACGAGGCCGGCACGCCGCTGCTGATCGAGGCTTCGGGCCTCGAGGCGCGGGTCCTGCAACACGAGATCGACCACCTCGACGGTGTGCTGATTCTCGATCGCACGAGCCGCGAGCAGCGGCGCGAAGCGATGCGCGCCTGGCGCGAGCTTCAGCAGGCGGGGTGAGCACCGCCTACATCGGCACGTCGGCCTTCGCCGCGGTGGTGCTCGAGGCACTGGCGGATTCGCCGCACCGTCCGGCACTGGTGATCACGCGCCCGCCGCGGCCCAAGGGCCGGGGCCTACGCGTCGCGCCGACAGCGGTCGCCGAGACCGCGGCACGACTCGGCATCGAGCTGCTCACGCCGGCACGGCTCGAGGAGGCCGGGCCGGCGCTGGAGCGGGCGGCACCGGACGTCGTCTGCGTCTGCGCCTATGGCGCACTGGTCCGCGAGCCGCTGCTCTCCCAGTACGAGCTGCTCAACGTCCACCCGTCGCTGTTGCCGCGTTGGCGTGGCGCCGCCCCGATCGAACGGGCGATCATCGCCGGCGACGATCAGAGCGGTGTCTCGCTGATGCGCCTCGTCGCCGAGCTCGACGCCGGGCCGGTATGCGCGCAGGAAGCGGTCGCGATCGGCCCGACGGATTCGTTCGGCGTGCTCGCCGATCGCTTGGCGGCGATCGCTGCGCGCCTGCTCGTCCAGACGCTCGACGGGCCTCGCGTGTACCTCCCTCAGACGGAGGATGGCGTGAGCTACGCGGCGAAGATCAGCGCCGCCGACCGGATCCTCGATCCCGCCCGTAGCGCCGTCGAGCTCGAGCGCCTCGTGCGCGCACTGCACCCGCACATCGGCGCCCGCCTGCCAGACGGCCTCGGCGTGAGTGAGGCCAAGGTCGCCGAGGAGGCGGTCCCGGCAGGCGAGCTCGCCCTGAGCGATCGCCGTCTGCTCTTCGGGACCGCCGACGACGCTTTGGAGCTGGTGCGGGTCAAGCCCCCCGGCGGGCGGGAGATGGACGCCGCGTCCTTCGTTCGCGGGCATGCCGTCTGAGGCGCGGATCGCGGCGTTCGCTGTACTGCGACGCACCTTCGAGCACGGCGCCTACACCGATCGCGCCTTTGGCTCCGCCGCGCGTGAACTGGACGGACGCGACCGCGCGTTTGCGATGCGACTCGCCTACGGCGCCGTGCAGCGCGCCGCGACGCTCGACCACCTGATCGCGCAGTGCAGCGAGCGTCCCGTGTCGCGGCTCGATCCGCCGCTGCTCGCGGCGCTTCGCCTCGGCAGCTACGAGCTCTGCTTCATGGGCAGCGCGCCACATGCCGCCGTCAACGACGCCGTTGAGCTGGCTGGCGCGTCGCGCGGGCAGGGGCTCGTGAACGCCGTACTCCGTCGCGTCGCCCGCGAACACACCGATCTGCTCGCGTTACTCGACGACAGCACGCCGGAGGGCGCCGCCACGCTGCATTCGCTGCCGCTATGGATCGTCGAGCAGTGGTGGGCGGCGCTCGGGCCTGACGATGCGCGCGCCCTGCTCGCACGGATCAATAAGCCGGCCGAGCACGCGCTGCGCGCGAACACGCTGCGCACCGACGCCGAGGCGCTGGCCGCGGCGCTCGCTGTCCGCACCAGCGTTCCCGGCGATCCAGCGGAGGCGGTCTGCGTGCTTGAGCCCTTCGATGCCCACGGCTCGCCGCAATGGCAGGCCGGTCTGTTGATGCCGCAGTCGCGCGCGGCGATGCTCGTTGCGCACGCCCTCGATCCGCAGCCGGGCGAGCGCGTGCTCGACATGTGTGCCGCCCCCGGCGCCAAGACCACCCACATCGCGGCGCTGATGCAAGACCAGGGCGAGATCGTCGCCATCGAGCGCCACAAGGGCCGCGCCGACGCCATGCGGCGCACGGTTGCGAGGATGCATGCGCACCACATCACGGTCGAAGCCGTCGACGCGATCGAATACCGGGCCGACGGCGCTGGTTTCGATCGCGTCCTGTTGGACGCGCCGTGCTCGGGCCTCGGTACGCTTCAGTCGCGGCCCGACCTGCGTTGGCGCGTCTCACCCGAGAGTGTCCGGGCGCTCGTCGCCGCGCAGGCACGTCTATTGTCAGCAGCGGCTCTTGCGCTCGCCCCCGGAGGAACGCTCGTATATTCGACTTGCACGATCTCCGCGGCCGAGAACGAGCAGCAGATTGGGACGTTTCTCGATGAGCACCGTGACTTCGCAGCGATCGATCTCGAGCCCCGCTTTGCGGCGTGGACGCACCCGCACGTTCACGGGCAGCTGCTCGCGCTGCCACACGTGCAGGGCAGCGACGGCTTCTTCATCGCGGCGCTGCGGCGTGACGAGGGGCCGGCGCCGGGGGGCCGCGGGGCGAGGAGGGGAGCGGACCGATGAGCGTTGACGTCAACCTCGGGCCGCTGTGCCCGAGCTGCGGTGAGCCGTGGCTGCGCCCGACCAACCTGCCGGGGCGCTACCGCTGCGTCTACTGCCTGCATCGCTTCGAGCTGGTCTCGGTCTGCCCGGACTGCGGTGAGCACTCGACGATCGTGCGGATGGAAAGCACCGCGATGGTGGCCTGTAACAGCTGCGGCGGCAGCATGCTGATGGAGATATGAGACCCGCCCAGCTGGCGGCGCCGCGCGTCGCGCCGTCGATCCTAGCGGCTGATTTCGCGGCTCTCGGCAGCCAGGTCACCGAGGTTCTGGACGCCGGCGCGCGGGTGATCCACATCGACGTGATGGACGGGCATTTCGTGGCGCCGATCACGATGGGGCCGCTCTTCGTCAGTGCGCTGCGCGAGCTGGCGAGCGCGAGCGGCGCGCTGCTCGACATCCACATGATGATCGAGCACCCGGAGCGCCAGATCGCCGACTTCGCCAGCGCCGGTGCGGACATGATCACCGTGCACGCCGAGGCGACGCCGCATCTGCAGTACGTGCTCGCGGAGATCCGCGCCGCCGGGCTCGCGGCCGGGCTCGCGGTCTGCCCGTCGACGCCGCTGGCAGTCTACGGCGAGCTGGCTGACGCGATCGACAACGCGTTGTGCATGTGCGTCAACCCGGGATGGGGAGGCCAGCACTTCATCGAGGCGTCGATCGGCAAGCTCGAGCGGCTGGTGCCGCTGCTCGGCGCGGACGTCGCGCTCGAGGTCGACGGCGGCATCGCGACGGGTACGGCGAAGCGCTGCCGTGAGGCTGGGGCGGGGCTGTTCGTGGCCGGCAGCGCGGTGTTCGGCGCGAACGACCCGGCCGCCGCCTACGTCGAGATCGCCGAAGCGGTCGGCGACCCGCGGCGGTAGAGGACGGCGAGGGCGAGCGCGAGAAGCCCGGCGGCGCCGCTGTAGCCGATCTCGGTCCGCAGGACCTGATGGCTGACCACGCCGAGCAGCATCCAGCCGACGAACAGCGCCGCTGCCAGCAGCCAGAGCACGGCGGCACGAGCGGCCTGGCCGCGGGCGAGCGCCGCCTGGTTGAGCGTGCCGGCAGAGAGGTGCAGTCCCATGCCGATCGCGATCAGCGCGAGGCCGAAGCGGTTGTAGTGGTAGTCGTAGCCGAACAGGTGGTGCATCGCGAAGGGGCCGATCGCCGCCAGGCCGACCGCGACCGCGAGCGCGAAGGCCGCGATCGCACAAACGGTGATGCGGATCGCCCGCGCGAACGCCTCGCGGCCTTTGGTCACCTCGAGGCCGGCGAGGTGGGGCAGCAGCGATGTTTGGATCGCCTGGAACAGCTGTAGCGGCGCGCGCGTGATCAGCAGCAGGTCAAAGACCGTGCCCGAGAGCGATGAGTTGCCCGTCGCGGCGACCGTCAGCACCGCGGCGTTGAGCAGCGTCTGCTCGGCGAGCTGAATGCCCGAGACCGAAATCGCGAAGCGCCCGCCGCGGCGGATCGACAGGTCGCTCACTGCCTCCTCGATCCCCTCGGCGGCCGGTCCTTCGAGGGCCGCGTCGGACACGCTCGCCGGTTGCCCCGATCGCTGACTGGCGCCGGCGAACGCTGCCGGTACGACGACCAGCGAGACGAACGGCGCGGCGGCGATGCCGACCGCGATCGCCGACTGCCCGTGGGAGATGCCAATGGCGGCGGCGACGGCGAAGGCAAAGCGCGACGCCGACTCCATGAAGACCAGGCCGCCGTAGAGAGCGAAGTACTTGTGCCCGGCGAGCCAGCCACGCGCGAAGTAGCTGGCCGCGTAGGCGAGCACGCCGACGACGAGGATCCAGTAAAGCGTCTGGGAGTGGAACACTCGCCTAGCGACGGTGTCGTGCAGCGGCAGTGCGACGGCCAGGAAGATCAGCGCGAACGTGCCCTGGATCGACATCGCCACGCGCAGCGGCTGGCGCTCCAGCCCGCGCGCGCGACGGTCGGCGATCGTGCGCGAGAGCAGCTGCTCGATCGGCCGGTAGATCACGCAGATGATCACGAACATCACCGACCAGAGGACGTCGATGCGCCCGTAGCGGGCGCGTCCCAGCGTCGAGTTGCCGAGCACGTGGCTGGCGATCGCGAAATAGGCGAAGGTCAGGAGGCCTGAGGAGGCGATCCCGATCGAGAGCATCCGTGCTCCGCTCGCAAACGAGCGACCCCCGCGGTCAGACTCGGACAAGCACCATCGTCCAGGGGAACGGCGAGCGTGTCTCGATGACCTCGCCGTACTGGGCGCAGAGCGACACGATCGCCGCCCTGGAGAAGTGGTTGATGTGTCCCGGCGTGTTGCCGCGCTGGCGCCAGTAGGCACCGCGGGCCAGGTTCAGAGCGCGCCACAGCGGCTCTTTCGGGACCGACACCAGCAGGTGCCGGCGGGCGCAACGCGCCATCTCCGACAGCGTATGCCCGGGGTCGGGAACGTGCTCGAGCACCTCGATCGCGCTCGCCAGGTCGAACTCGTCGTCGGCAAACGGCAGCCGCTCGGCGCGCTGGACGATGAACTCGAGATTCGGCGCGCTGCGCTCGGCCCATTGCGCGGCGAGCTGTGGATCATCGAGATCGATCCCGACCACTCGGCCGGGCGCGATCTCAGTCGCCCAGCGGTGCGTTAGGACGCCCTCGCCGCAGCCGATATCGAGCACCGACTCGGGCTCGGCGCTGGCAAAGAGATCGGTGAGGTTGCGTTCGAAGCCCGCCATCAGCAGGCGCACCAGCGGGTTCTGGGAGCCGTACTTGTCGAACGTGTTGCCGGTGACGATGCCCTCAGCGGAGCGGGTCGCGGAGCTCACGCCTGGACCTTCTCGCGCTCGCGACTGGGCTCGACATCCGCTGGCTTGGCGGCCTCGTAGTGCGACGGCTCGACCCCGACCTTCAGCTCGATCCGCCGAACCCGCTCGAATGTGCGCTGAATCATCGTGCGCTGCGCGCTCAGCAGATCGCCGATCACACCGAGCGCGCCGACGACGACGGCGGCGTTGAACAGCACGGCGCCGAGGATCAGCGACTGGACGTGACCGCTGCCCTTGCCGTCGATGTAGGCCACGAGGAAGCGCGCCCAGACGCCGAGCGCGGCCACCGCCAGCACAGCGGCAACGCCGAGGAAGACGCGTAACGGCTCGTACTGCGAGTAGATGCGGAAGATCGAAACGGCGTTGCGCCGTACGTAGGCGCCCATCGAGGGGAAGAGGCGCGACGGACGGGTTTGCGGGTTGGTGCGGACGGCGACGTGGTCGATCGCCACCAGCTGCTTGCCCGCCTGGATGATCGTCTCGAGCGTGTAGGTGAACTTCGAGACGACCATGATCTGCAAGGCCGCCTCACGGTTGTAGGCACGAAAGCCCGATGTCGTGTCGGGAACCGAGGTTCCCGAGGCGCGCCGCACAACCCATGAGCCGAGTCGCTGCAGGCGCTTCTTGCGCGCCGAGAAGTCGGCGATCGAGTCGACCTCGCGATCCCCGATCACCATGTCGGCGCGGTGGGCGACGATCGGCTCGACGAGCTTGGCGATATCGCCGCCGTAGTACTGGTTGTCGGCGTCGGTGTTGACGATGACGTCTGCGCCGAGCTTCAGCGCGGCGTCCATCCCTGCTTGGAAGGCGCTCGCGAGCCCCTTGTTGTTGGTCAGCCGGACGATGTGGTCGACGCCGTGCTGACGGGCGACGTCGGCGGTCGCGTCGGTCGAGCCGTCGTCGACCACCAGCCACTCAATGACGTCGAATCCCGATAGCTCGCGCGGCAAATCGGCGAGCGTCGCCGGCAGCTGCGGCGCTTCGTCCTTGCACGGGATTTGGATGATCAGCTTCATCGGCTGGCCGCCCTGCTCGCTGCCGCACAGGTCAGGGAATCGCGGCCGGCGCTGTGCAGACAACGGCGCGCTGCATCTGCGGTGGTGCCCTAAACTGCCGCGACATTATCCCAGAGTCGCGATAGCCAACCAAGGCTCGCACTCGATCTGGCTCTGGGGGCCCCGACTTCATGCAAAGTGCGACGCCCACCGGGGCGACGGCCCGGCCCGCCTCGCTCGCACGGCTGCGCGCCGTGCCTCCGGCGACGTGGGCCAAGATCGCGTTCGCGCTGATGTGTCTCGGGGCGCTGATCGGGTTCTTCGTCTTCCCGACCTACCCGATCTACGACTCCGAGTACTACCTGCTGTGGGGTCGCGAGATCCTGCACCTGCAGACGCCGTCGTTCGCGGCCTACGACGCGCCGACCGAGCATCCGCTCGCGATCGGCTTCGCCACCGTGGCGGTGGCGCTGTTCGGCGGCGGCTCGCTGCGGCTCGAGGTGTTCTGCTCGATCGCCTCGTTCATGATCCTCGCTGCCGGCCTCTACCGTCTGACGCGTACGGCATTCACACCGGCGGTCGGCGCGGTCGCGGTGTTCCTGCTTTGCACGCGCTTCAACTTCGCCTTCCTGGCGATCCGCGGTTACGTCGACATCACCTTCCTCGCGGCAATCGTCTGGGCCGCCGCGCTGGAGGTCGAACGTCCGCGCCGCGGCACGCCGGTCTTCGTCCTGCTGTTGGTGGCCGAGCTGATCCGCCCCGACGCCTGGTTGCTGGCCGGCCTCTACTGGCTGTGGTGCGCCGGGAAAGCCGATTGGCCGACACGGATTCGCTGGGCGGCGATTGTCGCCGCCGGCCCGCTGATCTGGGCCGGGCTCGACCTCGCGGTGACCGGGGACGCATTGTGGTCGCTGCACGCGACCAACAACCTCGCCGTGTCGCTGCATCGAACGGTGCCGTTGAGCGGCGTCCCCGCGGCCACCGCCAACTACGTGGTCGGGCTGATCAAGGCGCCGCTGGTCGCCGGCGGTTTGGCCGGAATCGTCCTAGCCGCCTGGTTCGTGCCAACGCGGATGTGGACGACGCTCGCCGTGCTGCTGAGCGGCATCGTGACCTTCGTCGTGATCGCCGGGGCGGGACTCTCGGTGATCGACCGCTACCTGCTGCTGCCCGCGACGATGCTGCTGATCTTCTGCGCCTTTGCGCTCAGCGGCTGGACGATGCTCGAGCATGGCCTCGCCCGCCGCCTCTGGGCGCTCGGCGCCGCGGCGCTCGTGATCTACGGCGTCTACAGCTACGCGACGATCCTCAGCCTGAGCTACATCGAGAACGAGCTCGGTTTCCGCGATAGCGGCCACACCGAGCTCGCCGCGATCCTCAGCGATCCGCCCGTCAAGCGCGACCTGCGCTGTGGCCCGGTCTCGGTGCCGAACCACAAGCTGATCCCCGACACGCGCTGGCTGCTCGACCGCGGCGAGAGCGGCGTGATCGCGCGCAGCCAGGCCGACAGCACCCCGCGCCTCGAGGCGAAGATCGAGCACGGCGTCGCGATCTACGCGCTCGGCCTCGCGCAGGTGCGCTACGCCCTCGTCGAGCCGAGCGACAACCCGCTCGACGAGGTGCCGCTGCGCGGCTTTACGCGGATCGCCTCGACCCCGTACTACGCCGCCTACGCCAGCTGCACGACGGGATGAGCGCCGTCGCCTCACACAGTGAGCCCGCGACACCCCCTGGCCCGGCGCATCGCCTGCGCTGGGGGCTCGCCCTGACCGGCGTGCTCGCGCTCGCGCTCGGGCTGCGCCTGTGGGGCGTCAAGAGCGGTCTGCCCTACGTCTACAACACCGACGAGGATCAGCACTTCGTTCCGCGCGCGATCGGCTTGCTCGGTCACCTCGGTAACCCCAACTACTTCGACAACCCGCCCGCGTACACCTATCTGCTGGCCGCCGTCTACGCAGTGTGGTTCGGTGGTCGCGCAGCCGTGTCGCATGCGCTGGCGACGAACCCGACCGAGGTTTGGTTGATCGCACGGCTCACGGTCGGCGCGCTCGGCACGCTCGCCGTCTGGCTGCTCTACCACGTCGGCGCGCGCTTCTTTGACCGTCGCACGGGACTGCTGGCGGCGGCGCTGATGGCCGTGGCGTTCCTGCCGGTGTTCTACGCCAAGCTGGCGCTCAACGATGTGCCGACGCTCGTCCCGGTCGAGATCTCGCTGTGGGCGAGCGCGGGCATTCTGCGCTTCGGCCGGCGCCGTGACTATGCGATCGCCGGCCTCGCGCTCGGCGTCGCCGCGGCGACCAAGTACACCGGCGGCATCGTCTGCCTGCCGCTCGCTACGGCGGCACTGCTGCGCGCGCGTGAAGGCGGTGGGCGCCGCGCCGCGCTCAGCGGCTTGGCCTGCGCCGTCGGTCTTGCGCTGCTCGCGTTCCTGATCGCTGACCCCTACTCGCTGGTCGACTTCGGCGCCTTCAAGGCGAGCCTTGCGCACCAGGGCTCGGAGAGCGCCGAGTCCAGCGGCAAGATCGGCCTGACGCACGGCAGCGGCATCGTCTACTACCTCTGGACGATCACCTGGGGCGTCGGTTGGGTGCCCGCGCTCGCCGCTCTGCTCGGCGCCGTCGGGCTGTGGTTGGAGCGCCGGCGGGTGATGCTGATGTTCGTCCCGGCGCTCGTCATCTACCTCGTCTTCATGGGCGTGCAGGGCCGCTACTTCGGGCGCTGGCTGATGCCCGTGGTGCCGCTGATCTGCCTGCTGGCGGCCTATGCCGGGATGCGCGGCGTCGACCTGGCGGCCCGCGGCCGACGCCGGCCGCAGCTCGCGCTCATCGCCGTCGTGGTCGCGGCGCTCTGCGGCCAGGGGCTCGTCTACAGCGTTCACTCGGGGATCGTCGATTCACGCGCCGACACGCGCAACATCACGCGCGCCTGGTTGGTGGCCCACGTCCCGATCGGGACGCGGGTCGTGATCGAGCCGGTCGTGCCGGAGGAGTGGGGGCTCGACGTCGGCCGTCCGCTGGAGACCGCCAGCGGCTACCGCTGGGTCGGATTCCCGGTCTTTCGCACCCAGGTCGCAGCGGACGGCAAGCTCGAGTTGGACGCCGGCCCGAGCGTGACGATCGAGAACTACGAAACCGTGCTGCGGCCGGCGCTGATCGGGCTCTACGAGCGCAACGACTTCTGCTGGGTCCTCACCGGGTCGACGCAATCCGGCCGCGCCACGGTCAGCCCCGCGCGGGTGCCGCAGGCAATCGCCTATTACCGCGCCTTGGCGCACGACGCCCGGCTCGTTTTCAGCGCCTCGCCGTATGCCCACGGCAGCAGCGGCGTCGCCTTCAACTTCGACTGGTCGTTTGACTACTACCCGCTGGCCTACGCGCGCCCCGGCGCGCTGATGAACGTCTACCACCTGACCGGCGGGCGCTGTGCCAGCAGCCAAGCCTGACGGAATTTCACCTCGGCTCCTATTGCCGCGGTCGTATCCTTGGCATATGGACACGCTCGACTGCACGCAGACTGATCGCGAGCACCTCTCGCGGGCGATCGAGATCGCCGCCAACGGGCTCGGGCGAACCAACCCCAACCCGATCGTTGGCGCGGTCATCGCGACCGACGAGGAGGTGCTCGGCGAAGGCTGGCACGCGGAGCTCGGCGGCCCGCACGCCGAGGTCATTGCGATTAGCGCCTGTGGCGGTGCCGACCTTTCGCGAGCCACGCTCTACGTGTCGCTCGAGCCCTGCAGCCACCACGGCCTGACGCCACCCTGTACCGCGGCGATCGTCGCCGCCGGCATCCGCCGCGTCGTCGTGGCGAGCGACGATCCGAGCGAGAAGGCATCGGGGCGGGGACTCGGCATCCTTCGTGACGAGGGGATCGAGGTTGTGGGCGCCGACGAGCAGACTGCCCGGCGGGCCCGTCTGCTCAACCAGGCGTTTCGCAAGCATGTGCGGACTGGGCGGCCGTGGGTGCTGTTCAAGTCGGCGATGACACTCGACGGCAAGGTCGCGACGCGGGCCGGCGACTCACAATGGATCTCCGGCGAGGAGAGCCGTCAACGCGCTCACCACTGGCGCGCTTCGGTTGACGCCGTCGCGATCGGCATCGGCACGGCGCTCGCCGATGATCCGCAGCTCACCGCCCGCGTCGAAGGGGTACATCGCCAGCCACGGCGCGTCGTCTTCGACTCGCTCGCGCGGCTGCCGATCGCCTCGCGGCTGGTGCAGGCGACGGCCGAGGTGCCGCTGATCGTGGTCGTCTCGCGTGCGGCGCCACGGACCGAAACCGACGCCTTGATCGCGGCCGGTGCCGAGGTCGTCGTCGCCAGCGGCGAGAACGAGCCGGCGCGCGTGCGCTCGGCGCTCGACCAGCTCGCTGCCGGCGGCATCGCCTCGGTCCTGCTCGAAGGCGGACCGCACCTCGCCGGCGCGTTTCTCGATGCCGGTGAGATCGATGAGGTGCGGCTGTTCCTCGCGCCGATGCTGCTCGGCGGCGCCAACGCTCGCGATCCGCTCGAGGGCGAGGGCGTCGCCCGTATCTCCGAGGCGGTCGGAGCGCTGACGCTCGACTGCGAGCGCGTCGGCGACGACCTGCTGATCTCCGCCCGCCTGCGGGAGTGGTGATGTTCACCGGGCTCGTCGGCGCGGTCGGCACCGTCGTCAGGTTCGACCGCAGCGAAGACCGCGCGCTGCTCGAGATCGACTCGCCGGCGCTGGCCGGGGAGCTCGCCAGCGGCGATTCGGTCGCTGTCGATGGTGCCTGCCTTACCGCCAGCGCCGTCGAAGGCTCGCGCTTCCAAGCCGAGCTCGTTCAGGAAACGCTGCGACGCACGACACTCGGCGAGCTCGAGCCGGGCGCCGGCGTCAACCTCGAGCTCCCCTTGCGCGCCGGCGACCGCCTCGGCGGCCACATGGTGCTCGGTCACATCGACGGGATCGGCGAGGTCCGCGCGCTGAGCGAAGGCGGCGAGCTACAGGTGGCGATTGACAGCGCGCTCGCCCGCTACGTCGTTGAGAAGGGCTCGATCGCGCTCGACGGCGTCAGCCTGACGGTCGCCGCCATTGACGGTTCGCTGATCACCGTTGCGTTGATCCCCGAGACGCGCCGGGCGACGACGCTCGGCCGGCTGATCAGTGGCAGCCGCCTCAACGTCGAGGTCGACGTCCTCGCCAAGCACGTCGAGAAGCTGGTCGCGGCATGAGCGCCACCGAGCAGACCGTGTCGCCGTTCTCGGCAATCGACGAGGCGATCGAGGAGATCCGCATGGGGCGGATGGTCGTCGTCTGCGACGACGAGGATCGCGAGAACGAGGGCGATCTCGTGATGGCTGCCCAATTCGTCACGCCGGAGGCGATCAACTTCATGGCCAAGGAGGCGCGCGGCTGGATTTGCCTGGCCTTGACGGGCCAGCGCTGCGAGGAGCTGGGCCTCGACCTGATGACGGCAAAGAACGAGTCGCCGCACGGAACGCCGTTCACCGTGACAATCGAGGCCCGCGACGGTGTGACGACCGGCGTCTCGGCACACGATCGAGCGCACACGATCCAGGTTGCGATCGACCCCCGCAGCCGGCCCGAAGATCTCGTTCAGCCCGGGCACGTCAACCCGCTGAAGGCCAAGCGCGGCGGCGTGCTCGAACGCACCGGGCACACCGAAGCGAGCATCGACCTGGCCCGTCTGGCCGGGCTGAATCCGGCCGGCGTGATCTGCGAGGTGATGAAGGACGACGGCGACATGGCGCGGGTGCCCGACCTCATCGAGTACTGCGAGCGCCACAACCTGAAGATGGTCACGATCAAGGACCTGATCGCCTACCGCCGGCGCAATGACCTGCTGGTCCAGCGCGTCGTCGATGGCGTTCGCCTGCCGATCGAGGCGGGCGAGTTCGAGGTCGTCGGCTACCGCTCCGTGCTTGACGACAAGCATCACCTGGCGCTCGTCAAGGGCGACGTCGCTGGTGCAAGCGACGTCCTCGTGCGCGTGCACTCGGAGTGCGTCACCGGCGACGTCTTCCATTCACTGCGCTGTGACTGCGGCGAGCAGCTGGCGGCGGCGCTGGCGATGATTGAGCTCGAGGGCCGGGGAGTGCTGCTCTACCTGGCGCAGGAGGGGCGCGGGATCGGCTTGCTCAACAAGTTGCGTGCCTACAAGTTGCAGGAGCAGGGCTTCGACACGGTCGAGGCCAACGAGCGGCTCGGCCTTCCCGCGGATCTGCGCGACTACGGAATCGGTGCGCAGATCCTGGTCGATCTCGGCCTCTCGTCGATTCGCATTCTGACCAACAATCCAAAGAAGATCCGCGGCCTCGAGGGCTACGGCCTGTCGGTCACCAGCCAGATCCCGATCGAACAGGCGCCGAACCCGAACAACGCCGCCTATCTGCGTGCCAAGCGCGACAAGCTCGGGCACACGCTCCACCACCAGGGTCTGGACCTCGACGCCGAGCTGCTGCACAGCGAACGCGGCGAAAACCGCGAGCGCTGATGGCCGATCGCTACGCGATCGTCGTCGCGCGCTTCTACGCCGAGGTGGCCGAGCGGCTGGTGGCGGGTGCGCGCGCTGTCTTCGAGTCCGACGGCCACGCGGTCGATGTCCACGACGTGCCCGGTGCCTTCGAGTTGCCGCTCGCGGCGAGCTACGCCGCAGACAGCGGGCGCTATCGCGGCATCGCCTGCCTTGGCGTTGTGATTCGTGGCGAAACCGACCACTACGAATACGTCTGCGCCGAGGCGGCGCGCGGGATCCTCGACGTCGGGCTGCGAAGCGGCGTGCCCTGCTCATTTGGCGTCCTCACCGTCGCGACGATGGAGCAGGCGCTGGCACGGGCCGGCGGCACGAAACGTGATCAGGGTGCCCACGCCGCTGATGCCGTGATCGCGCTCGCCGAGCTGCGGGACAAGCTGAAGAGCGGCTAGACTCCCCGCAATGGCGAAGGTTTGTCACTCCTGCGGCAAGGGTCCGGCGTTTGGGAACAGTCGCAGCCACTCGATGGTTGCTACCCGGCGTCGCTTCGATCCCAACTTGCAGAAGGTTCGCATCGTCGAGGCGGGTGCGCGTCTGCGTGTTTACGTCTGCACGCGCTGTCTCAAGGCCGGCAAGGTTACGAAGGCTCTCTGATCCCGGGGTGCGTGGGTCGTGACTGACCCCGACATCATCCGCTTTCGCACAATCGTCGCCGGCTCCCTCGCGCATCTCGAGTCGCGCCGCGAGGAGGTCAACGATCTCAACGTCTTCCCGGTCGCCGACGGCGACACCGGGGACAACATGGTGCTCACGCTGCGCGCGGTCGTCGAAGAGCTCGATCGGCTAGGGGCCGATGAGCGGCGCACGATCGACGAAATCGGCCGCGACGAGATCGTCGACGCGGTGGCCCGCGCGGCCCTGCTCGGCGCACGCGGCAACAGCGGCGTCATCCTCTCGCAGCTGATCCGTGGCGCCGCCGAGGAGCTGGTCAGCCGGCCCGGTGAGCTGATCGACGCAACACTGGTCGGCGCGGCACTGGCCCGCGCGGCCGACCGGGCCTACGCCTCGGTGCGGGAGCCGGCCGAGGGGACGATCCTCACTGTCGTTCGCGAGATGGCGCATCGCATCGCCATTGAGCTGCCGCACCTGCCCAGCACACGGCTCGCGCCGGATGAAGCGCCGGAGGTTCAGGACGACCTGATCGCGGCCGTGCTCGAACAGGCGGTGCAGGCCGGCGAGGAGTCGGTGAACCGCACGCCGGACATGCTCGCGGTGCTGCGCGAGGCCGGCGTCGTCGATGCCGGCGGCTACGCGCTCACCGTGATGTTCGCCGGCATCGTCGCGGCGCTGCGGGGCGATGAGCCGCCGCCGCTCGCACACCACGCGCCGGCGCGCATCACCCACCCCCAGCACGCGTCATCGACCTATCGCTACTGCACCAACTTCGCCGTCACGGGCGAGGGACTCGATCCGAGCAGCTTCACCGCCGCGCTCGCCGCGCTCGGTGATTCGCTGCTGATCGTCGGCGACTCGCCGACGCTGAAGATCCACATTCACACCGACGAGCCGGAGCTCGCGACCGCCGTGTTTGCCGGTGCCGGCGAGGTGTCCCACCTCGACGTCGCCGACATGCACGACCAGGCGGCGGCGCTTATCGCGCGTCGTGAGCCCGCCACAACGGTGCGCTGCGGCGTGCTGGCGGTCGTCGCAAGCCCCGGGATCGGCGAGCTGTTCAAGAGCCTTGGCGCCCACGTGCTCGACGGTGGCCCGAAGCTCAACCCCTCGACCTACGAGCTGCTCGCGGGAATCCACGCGGTACCCGCCGAGGAGGTCGTCGTGCTCGCCAACGACGTCAGCGTGATGCTCGCGGCCGAGAATGCCGCCGTGCTTTCCGAGAAGGAAGTGGTCGTCGTGCCCTCGCGCTCCCAACAGGCGGCGCTCGCCGCGCTCGTCGCGCACGCGCCGGAGCTCAGCGCCGCCGCCAACGCGCAGGCGCTTGGGGCAGCGCTCGAGCGGGTTCGCAGCGGCTCCGTCGCGCCGGCCGCGCGCGACGACGCCGCCGGGCGGTTTCGCGCCGGCGACGCGGTCGGTTTCATCGATGAGACGCTTGTCGCCTGGGGACCGCCGGAGGGAACGCTGGCGCAGGTTCTCGCGAGCCTTGGTGACGGCAGCGAGCTGATCACCTGCATCGCCGGTGAAGGCGCGCCGCTCGCCAGCGAGCACGTCGCGACGCTCGCTCCGCAACAGGTCGAGCTCGAGCACCGTGACGGCGGTCAGCCCAGCTACTGGTGGCTGCTGAGCGCCGAGTAGGGCGCTGCGGGGCTCGTTCGCCGCCTTTGGCGGCTACCGACCTCCTCGCGGAGCATCATGGGGTTATGACGGTCGCGTCGTCGGTGTCTTCTGAGTTCGCGCCACCCGGCTTTGGCGGCGCCGCCGCCCCGACCCGTGAGGACCTGCTCGCGGCTCCTATTCGCTGGCCGCGGCCATCGTTACTCGCGCGCTCGCTCGAGCTGAGCGGCAAGGCCGCCGCGGCGGCCGCCGCGCTTGGCCTCGACACGGTCGGCGATCTGTTTGAGCACGTGCCACGGGCGCGCCGCGAAGGCCGCACGATCGATGCGCTCGTCCAGGGCGCGAACGCGACGGTCGTGGTCGAGGTGCGCTCAATCAGCCAGCGGTCAGTTCGCCGGCGCGGAATGCGCCCGCTGGTCGAGGCCGTTGTCGCCGACGACAGCGGCCTGATGCAGGCCACCTTCTTCAACCAGCCATGGCTGGTGGCGCGCTACCCCGCCGGTACCCGGCTCGTCCTGCACGGCAAGTACGAGGGACGCAACCGCTTCCGCGTGTCCCATCACGCTCGCACCGACGAAGCCAGCGCGCGCGGCGAGGAGGTCTCGCATTACGCGGCGACCGAGGGCCTTTCGAGCACCCAGATCCTGGCGCTGATGGGCCATTCCCGGGCTGCCCTGGCCGAGGTTGTGGATCCGCTGCCGGGGCGGCTGCGCGCCGCCGAGCGGCTGCCCGCGCGCGGCGCTGCGCTCGAGGCGATGCACTTCGGCGCCGCTGGCGATGATGTGGCCCTGGCGCGTGAGCGCCTCGCCTTCGAGGAGCTCCTGCTGGCCCAGCTCGGTCTGTTGGCGCGCCGCGCGCGGCGCACTGCCGACACCCGCGCGATCGCGCTACCGGACCCCGGGACGCTCACCGCGCGATGGCTCGACCACGGACTCCCATTCGAGCTGACCGCTGACCAGCAGGCGGCGATCGCGGTGCTCTCGGCGGAGCTCGCGCGAGCGCAGCCGGCGCAGCGCCTGCTGATGGGAGAGGTCGGCAGCGGCAAGACCGTGGTCGCGCTGTTTGCGATGCTCCGTGCCGTCGAGTGCGGCGCCCAGGCGGCGCTGATGGCGCCAACGGAGACGCTCGCCGAGCAGCACTTCGCGACGATCCAGTCGCTGCTCGGGGCCGAGCCGACGACGCTCGCGCTGCTCACGGGCTCAACGCCGCCGGCGCGGCGAGCGCAACTGCTGGCCCGCCTGCAGAGCGGCGAGCTGTCGCTGGTTGTCGGCACCCACGCGCTGATCGAGGAGCCAGTGCACTTCGCCTCGCTGGCGCTCGCCGTCGTCGACGAACAGCACCGGTTTGGCGTGCGCCAGCGCGCGGCGCTCGATGCCAAGGCGCAGCCTGGCTTCGCGCCGCACATGCTGCACATGACGGCAACGCCGATTCCCCGCACGCTTGCACTCTGCCGCTACGGCGACCTCGACCAGACCCACCTACGCGAGCTGCCGGCGCGCCGCGGCCCGATCGAGACGCACGTCGTCTCCGGCGCGCGGGCGCGGGCGCGGGCCTACGAGCGGATTGGCGAAGAGCTGCGCGCTGGTCGCCAGGCGTTCATCGTCTGTCCTTTGGTCGAGGAGCCTGACGAGGCGAGCGCCGGCGATGCGCGCGCCGCCACCGCCGAGTTCGAGCGCCTGCGTTCGCGCGAGCTCCGCGACTTCCGCCTGGTGCTGCTGCATGGGCAGCTCGCGCACCGCGAGAAACAGGCGGCGATGGCGGCATTCGCGGCCGGCGAGGCCGACGTCCTCGTCGCGACGACCGTGATCGAAGTTGGCATCGACGTCCCCAATGCGACGGTGATGCTGATCGAAAACGCCGAGCGCTTCGGGATCTCCCAGCTGCACCAGCTGCGTGGGCGGGTCGGTCGCGGCGAGCACCCGGCACTGTGCCTGCTGTGCGGGGCCAAGGACTCGGAGCGCCTGAATGCTGTTGCCCAACACGACGACGGCTTCGAGCTCGCTGAGATCGACCTTCGCCAGCGCAAGGAGGGCGAGCTGATCGGTGTCCGTCAGTCCGGGCTCAGCCAATTTCGGATCGCCCGGCTACCCGATGATGAGCCGCTGCTGCGTCGGGCCCGCGGCTGCGCTGAGGAGCTGATCGCGCTCGATCCGGCGCTCGAGCGCCCCGAGCACGTGCTGCTCGCCCGCGCCCTCGCCGACAGTTACGGTGAGATCGCGGCGCGACCGATCGCCGCCTGATGCGCGTAGTCGGCGGTGAGCTGGGGGGACGGCGATTCACGGCGCCGCGCGGGCGTGCGACGCGGCCGACGTCCGAGCGCGCACGCGAGGCGGTGTTCTCGATCCTCGGCGACATCAGCGGCGACCGCGTGCTCGATCTGTTCGCCGGGTCGGGCGCGTTCGGCATCGAGGCGCTCTCGCGCGGTGCCGCGCAGGCGATCTTTGTCGATAACGAGATCGCCGCTATACGAACGATCCTCGAGAACGTCTCGCGTCTTGGGCTCGGCCAGCGAGCGATCGTCAGCAAAGCCGACATCGCCAAGGGACCACTGCCGGTGCTGGAGCAGCTGGACCTCGTGTTCGTCGACCCGCCGTACCTTCGGGCGAGCGAATTTGGGCCATTGCTGACCCACGCGCTGCCACCGCTGCTGCGGCCCGGCGCCCGCGTCGTCAGCGAGAGCGACCGCCGCTCGCCGCTCGAGCTGGGCCTGCCGCTGAGCCTCGAACGGCGCTACGGGGATACGCTGATCCGCATTCACCAGCACAACGAGATATGACCACGCCACCGCGCATCGCCGTTTGCCCCGGCTCTTATGACCCGATCACCAACGGGCACGTTGACGTGATCACGCGCACGGCTGCGCTTTTTGACGAGGTGATCGTCGCCGTCGTCAACCACTCCGTGCGCAAGGCGGGCACGCTGTTCGAGCTGGACGAGCGGCTCGAGTTCATCACCGTGGCAACCGCTCACCTCGACCGCATCCGCATCGAGCCCTTCGACACGCTCGTCGTCGAGTTCGCGCGCAGCGTCGGCGCGACGGCAATCGTCAAGGGTCTGCGCGCGATCTCCGATTTCGAGTACGAGTTCGAGATGAATCAGCTCAACCGCAAGCAGGCACCGCAGATCGAGTCGCTTTACATCATGGCGAGCCCCGAGTACAGCTTCCTCTCCTCCAGCGGCGTCAAGGAACTCGCGACCTTCGGTGGCAACGTCGAGTCCTACGTGCACACGCTCGTTGCCCGCCGCTTGCAGGAAGAGCTGAGTCGTCAGCGAAAGCTGTGACACCTCGTGCGGAGCTTTCCGCACAGGCCCCAACCCTTTAGTCTGTAAGCCATGGATGTCCTGGTCCTTATCGACAAGCTCGACGATTTGGTGCACAACGCCAAGCAGGTCCCCTTGACCGATCAGGTGCGCGTCGACAAGGAGGAGATCTACGACCTCCTTGACCAGATGCGCGCCACGATCCCCGAGGAGATCAAGCAGGCGCGGTGGATCGTCAAGGAACGGCAGGAGATGCTTGCCGAGGCCAAGCGCGAGGCTGAGCGGATCGTCAAGGAAGGTCGTGAGCGGCAGGAGCGGCTGATCAGCGACGAGGAGATCGTCAAGGCCGCCGAACGGGCCGCTGAGGACATCATCGAAGACGCGAGCGCCCGTGAGCGCGAGATCCGCCTCGGGGCGGAGGATTACGCCGACGAGATCCTCGACACGCTGGAGACCAACCTCTCGAAGTTCATCGCGGCGGTGCAGCGCGGGCGCGAGCGACTGCAGGGCAGCGACGAGCCGGCCGAAGTCTCCTAGCCGGACCGCGGTAGGCGAACTCCCCGCGGTGTGCCTCGGATCTTTTCCTCGCGGCGCGGGGGACGTGCTTGGATACGCATGTGGCGCTTCGACGTCTAGCTGATTCGCTGCACACGGCCAGGATGCTGGTCCGGGCCCGGGTGTTGCGCCTTGACCGCCCCGATCGGCTTCTGCGCGTGGGTCTGCTGATGGCTCGCTGGGGTCCGACGCCGGCCGCCGGCTACGCGATCTCGGCGCTGCGCGACCCGGATCGCCCGGCGATCCACGACGATCGCGGCACGATCAGCTTCATCGAGCTGCACCGCGCGACGAACGCTCTCGCGCGCAGCCTGCGTGAACTCGGCGTCAGCGAAGGCGAAGGCATCGCGATTCTCTGTCGCGACCACGCCGGCTTCATCAAGTCAACCGTCGCCGCGTCGAAGCTCGGCGCGAACGTGCTGCTGTTGAACACCTCGTTTGCGGCACCGCAGATCGCCGAGGTCTGTGCCCGTGAGGGCCCGCGGGTGCTGATTTACGACGAGGAGTTCATCGCGCTATGCGCGAGCGCCGCCCTCGGGCGCAACAGCGTGATCGCCTGGCAGGACAGCGCGTCCCTCGACTTCCCGACGCTCGACGAGCTGATCGCCGCCGGCTCGCCCGAAAATCTGCGTCCACCGGGCGACCGCGGCCGCGTCGTGATCCTGACCTCGGGCACCACCGGGGCGCCAAAGGGCGCCTCACGCCACCAGCCGCGCTCGCTCGATCCGGCGGCCGCGCTGTTCTCGCGGATTCCCCTGCGGGCGCGCGAGACCACGGTGGTCGCCGCACCGCTGTTTCACTCCTGGGGCTACGCCCATTTCACGCTGGGCCTGGCGCTGTCCTCGACGCTCGTGCTGCACCGCCGCTTCGATGCCGAGCAAGCACTGTCCTCGGTTGCCCGTTACCGCGCCAGCGTCCTCGTCGTCGTGCCGGTGATGCTGCAACGCCTGCTCGATCTCGGCCCCGAGACGATCGCTCGCTACGACACGAGTTCGCTGCGGGTGATCGCCGCGAGCGGCTCGGCGCTGCCGGGCGAGCTGGCATTGCGCGTCATGGACACCTTCGGCGAGGTGCTCTACAACCTCTACGGCTCGACGGAGGTCGCCTGGGCGACGATCGCCTCGCCCGAGGAGTTGCGCGCAGCGCCGGGCACCGCGGGGACGCCGCCGCGTGGCACGGAGCTGCGCTTGTTCGACGACGAAGGTCGCCAACAGCGGGCGCCCGGCGAGACCGGACGGATCTTCGTCACCAACGAGATGGTGATGGACGGCTACACGAGCGGCGACGGTAAGACCGAGCTCGAGGGCTTGATCGCCACCGGCGACGTCGGCTACCTCGACGACCACGGTCGCCTATTCGTCTCGGGCCGCGACGACGACATGATCATCTCCGGCGGCGAGAACGTCTTCCCGCGCGAGGTCGAAGATCTGCTGGCCGAGCACGAGGCGATCGAGGACGTCGCTGTGATCGGTGTCGCGGACGAGCAGTTCGGTGAGCGCCTGCGTGCGTTCGTCGTGCGCAAGCCGGGCGTGGCGCTCGACGTCGAGCAGGTCAAGGATTACGTGCGCGAGAACCTCGCGCGCTTCATGGTGCCGCGCGATGTCGTGTTCATCGACGAGCTGCCGCGTACTGCAACTGGCAAGGTGCTCAAGCGCGAGCTGCGCCAGCTCGAAGTCGTCTGAGCGCGTAGCGTGCACAATTGGTCGGTGGCGACGACAGACGTGCTCGACCTTTCTGGTTTTCGTCTGCACTCCGGCGGCGGGCGGCGTCTCGAGCTCGAGCTCGCGCTCGACTCGCTCGAGCTCGCCGGGCAGACCTACCTCGCGCAACCTGGTCACGTCGGTGCGATCCTCGACATTGCCCGCACGAGCGGCGGCGGGTACTCGTTGCGACTGCGCTTCGACGTCGCGATCGCCGGCCCGTGCATGCGCTGTCTTGGTGCTGCGGCGCCAACGTTGCGAGTCGACGCCCGCGAGGTCGACCTGCCGGGCGGCGACGAGGAGCTCGACAGCCCGTACCTCACCGGCGATCTGCTCGATCTTCGGTCATGGGCCCATGACGGCTTTGCGCTCGCGGCGCCGGAGCAGATTCTCTGCACCGCAGATTGCCCCGGGCTCTGCCCGGTGTGTGCGGTGGCCCTGCGCGACGCCGGCGCAGGACACCATCACGACAGCGCGCCCGATCGGCGTTGGGCCAAGCTGGCCGAGCTGCGGCTCGAATAGCACAGCGCGCAGCCGCCTTATGCTGTGCCATGATCCGCGGCTGACTCCTGCGTTCGCCGCGTTGGCGTTCGGGGTGGCAACCAGCGAAAGGCACCCGGGATCCGTCAGCCCGCTAGGGAGCTGTCGCGTCACGGTGAGCACGTGGCAATAACTGAGATTCCGATCCGCGAGAGCGGACCCGCTGCTGTTTCGGACGCCACCACCGTGGCCGGCGAATTCGAGACGCCTGGTCGACTGAACATCGTCGACAAGGTCGCGACCGGTGTAGCCACGGTAGTTCCCGTAGCGGCGCTGGCAGTTGGCGTGTGGCTTGCTTGGGACAACTCGCTGTATTGGAAGGATGTGCTGATCTTCTTCGTCTGCTACGTGCCGACGGGACTTGGCATCACGATCGGCTACCACCGCTTGCTGACCCATCGCAGCTTCCGCTGCGGACCCGTCGTGCGGGCGCTGTTCACGATCCTCGGCAGCATGGCGCTCGAAGGACCGCCGATCGAATGGGTCGCCAACCACCGCAAGCACCACGCCTTCTCCGATCAGGAAGGGGACCCGCACAGCCCGCACATAGGCCACGGTCACGGTTGGAGCGCGCCGTTCCGCGGCCTCTGGCATGCCCACCTCGGCTGGGTTTTCCGCGACGGCTTCGCGAGCCAGCGCCGCTACGCGCCGGATCTGCTCGCCGACCCCGTGGTTCGCTTCATCAACCGCACATTTGTTTTATGGGTGCTGCTCGGCCTTGCCATCCCGTTCGGCCTTGGCTACGCGCTGACCGGCACGCTCGACGGGGCGCTGCTCGGCCTGCTGTGGGGTGGCGCCGTACGAATCCTGGTGCTCCACCACGTGACCTTCTCGATCAACTCGCTATGCCATTTCTTCGGCCGTCAGGAGTACGCCACCGGCGACGAATCGCGCAACCTCGCCTGGCTTGCGCCGCTGTCCTTCGGCGAAGCCTGGCACAACAACCATCACGCTTTCCCGACCTCCGCCGTGCACGGGCTGCGACGCTGGCAGGTCGACCCGTCGGCGCTGGTGATCTCCGGTCTGGCCCGTGTCGGTCTGGCGACGGATGTCGTCAGACCGAGCGCCGAGCGCTGCGCACGAAAGCGCCTCCAAGCCTGAGTCCCGAGCGCAGGGAGGCCAGCCGACTGGGAGCAGAGGTCCTTAGTTGGTAGGCTTGCCCGCCGATGCAAGCGCCAAAGCAAAAGCAGTCGCACAGTCGCACAGCCAAGCGGCGCGCGCAGCACAAGATGGTCGCGCCGACGCTGAACGCTTGCCCGCGCTGTCACAGCCCGCGCCGCCCACACCGGGTCTGCCCGGTGTGCGGGACCTACGCCGGTCGGGAAATCATGGCGCCGCTCGAGCGCGAGCACGACCACGACCACGAGTAGGGCCTCGTGACGATCATCGCGGTCGACGCGAACGGCGCCGATCTCGGACCGGCTGAGGTCGCTGCCGGCGCTCGTCTCGCGGCCCAGCAGGGTGTGGAGGTGCTGCTGTTTGGGCCCGCTCGCGAGCTTGGCGCGTCGGGCGACGGCGTCGAGATCGTCGATGCGCCCCGCTCGATCGCCAAGGAGCTGAATCCGGCGAGTGCGGTCCGTGGCGCCCCCGATGCGTCGATCGTGCTCGCGGCGCGGGCGGTCAAGGACGGCCGCGCTGCAGCGCTCGTCTGCAATGGATCGACGGGGGCCGCGCTCGTCGCCGCGCAGCTTCACATCGGGCGCGCGCCCGGTATCTACCGTCCGGCGCTCGCGATCACGGTGCCCGTGCCCGGGCGCCCGGTGACGTTGCTCGACGTTGGCGCGAATCCTGACGTGCGGGTCGAGTACCTCGTCCAGTTCGCTTTCATGGGGGCGGCCTACGCGAGCGCGGTGCTCGGGATCGAGCGGCCGCGTGTCGGGCTGCTGTCCAATGGCGTCGAGCCGGAGCGCGGCAGCCAACTCGTGATCGAAGCCCACGAAGCCCTCGTCGCGCGGACCGCCGGCAGCGATGCGCTCGTGTTCGTCGGCAACGTCGAGGGCAGCGGGCTTACCGAGGGCGTGGTCGACGTCGCCGTGACCGACGGCTTCACGGGCAACGTCGCGCTGAAGGTGATCGAGGGGGTTTCGCAGACGATGCTGCTGATGATTCGCGACATCGCCCAGGCCTCGACGCGCGGCAAACTCGGTGGGCTGCTTTTGAAATACGGTGGATTGGCCCCCTTCGTCGAGGAGATCGACCCCGAAGGCCAGGGCGGCGCCTATCTGCTCGGATTGCGCCAGCTCGGTGTTGTCGCGCACGGCAGCTTCACCCGCCAGGGGATCGCGCGGGCGATCCTGCGCGCCCGTCGTGGCGTCGAGGAGGACCTCGTTGGCAGGACGCACAACGCCCTGGAGGCTGCCGGCGCGCTGCGCCGCGCTAACGTGCCAGCCGCGTCCTAGCGCCCCAGTATCGTGATTTTCTGCCGATGAGTCGCGACGAAGTACTCGAACTGATCCGCACGCACCTCGCCGAGGAGCTGGGCATCGATCCCGCGCGGATTGAGCCGGCAACTCGTTTCAGGGAGGACCTGGCCGTCGACTCGCTCGATCTGTACACGGTGATCCAGGAGCTCGAGGACACATACGGCATCGCGATCTCTGATGAGCAAGCAATCAAGCTGCAGACCGTCGAGGCGACCGTCGACTTCGTCCTTTCTCACGCCGCTGACCGCTGAAGCTTCTGCGCGCACTGATGGGCGAGCTGCCCGAAGACCTGCACCGGCAGGTCTTCACGCACGCCTCGTGGACGCAGCGGCGCGGCGATTCCTACACCCGTCTGGCGTTCCTGGGCGACAGCGTGCTCGCGCTCGCGGTGACGACGCACTTGTACCCGCGGCTCGAAGCCGACAGCTACGGCGCTGGGCGGCTGACCAAGATCCGCGCGCAGGCCGTCTCGGGACGCTCGTGCCGCATCGTCGCCGAGGAGATTGGCGTCGTCGAGCTCTTGCTTGCAGCCGCGCCGCCGGGCGCTGCGCCGGCGACGACGGCGGTCGTCGAGACCGAGCGCGTTCTCGCCTCGGTGATCGAAGCCGTCATTGGCGCCTGCTACCTGACGGCCGGCTACGAGCGGACCGCGGCGGCCGTGGTCGAAGCATTTGCCGAGCAGATCGAGGAAGCGCTGGAGCATCCCGTCGACTTCAAGTCGGCGCTGCAGGAGCAGCTCGCCCAGCGCGGCGAGGTCGTCCACTACGAGGTGGTCGAGGAGCTCGGACCACCGCACGACAGGGTGTTTACCGTAGAGGCGCGCCGCGCCGACGTGACGCTCGCCCGCGGCAGCGGACGCAGCAAGAAACATGCCGAACAGGATGCTGCGCGCATCGCGCTCGAGCAGGCCGGCTGGGCGCACGCCGCGGAGCGCGCGCCGGGCGCCAGCCGTGGTCGCGGCGGGCGGTGATTGCGCGATGCATCTGAAGTCGATCACGCTGAAGGGCTTCAAATCCTTCCCCGAGCGCACCAGCCTGGCGTTCGGCGAGGGTGTGAGCGTGATCGTTGGGCCCAATGGGTCCGGCAAGTCCAACGTCACCGACGCCGTGCTCTGGGCGCTCGGCGAGCAGTCGCCACTAGCGGTACGCGGCCAGTCGATGCAGGACGTGATTTTCGCAGGCGGCCAGGGGGTCCAGGCGCGCAGCGAGGCAGAGGTGGAGCTCGTCCTCGACAACGATGACGGCACCGTCGCCCTGCCGACGAGCGAGCTGGCGATCTCGCGGCGTCTCAATCGCGCCGGCGAAGGCGAGTACCGGATCAACGGCGCGCGCTGTCGTTTGAGCGACATCCTCGAGCTGCTCTCCGACACCGGGCTCGGCAAGGAAGCGCACTCGGTGATCTCCCAGGGCCGCGTCGAGTTGATCGTGACATCCAGGCCGCGCGATCGTCGCCTGTTGATCGAGGAGGCAGCGGGTCTCGGCAAGCACCGCAGGCGCCGTCGTCGCGCGCAGCTCAAGCTCGAGCGGACCGCGCAGAACCTCGATCGTGGTCTCGACATCGAGCGCGAGGCACGCTCCAGGCTGCGCCCGCTCAAGCGCCAGGCCGAGGCCGCGGAGCTGCACGAGCGGCTCGAGCGCCAGTCCTTGGAGGCGCGCTGGACACTCGCTCGTGAGGACCTTCGCCTGCGCCACGAGCGCCTCAGCGTCGCCGAGCGGGCCGCCGCAGCGGCGCGCGCTGCGCGCGACGGCGTGCAGGCCGAGCTCGCGCTGGTCGCCGAGCGCCGCCAGCAATCCGAGCAGGCGCTCGCCGGTCGCAGTGAGCGCCACGATGAGCTTGCCGCTCGCGCGTTCGGATCGCGCTCGGCGCACGAACGTGTCCTGCTGCGCCTCGAGCAGGCGCGCGCGCTGACGCTGACCCTGAGCGCTCGCGCGGCGCGCCGTGAGGCCGAGCTGGCTGCGCTTGCGAGCAGCGGCGCTGGCGAGGAATACGGCGGCCGCGACCGCATCGAGCAACTCGAGCGTGAGCTCGAACAGCTCGACCGTGAACGCGAGGCGCGCGTAGCGGGGGAGTTGGCCGAGCTCGAGCAGCGGCGTGCGGAGGCTGTGGCCCTGGTCGCGGAGCTGGCCGTGGCGCGGGACCGTCAGCAGGCGCTCGGTGAGGAGGCCGAAGGGCGTGCCCGAGCAGCGCGCGAGGAGCTGCGCGCGGCCGAACAGTCGGTTGAGCGCGCCAGTCGCGAGTCCGCGCGGGTCGGCGCCGAGCTAGCCGGCGTCAACCAGTTCCTGCGCAGCCATACGACGGCCGCCGGCGCCGCCCAGGCACTCGAGGGACGCATTCAGGTGGAGCCGGGCTACGAGCTCGCGCTGGCGGCGGCGCTCGGTGGCCGTCTCGGGGCCTGGCTTGCCGCCGATCGCGCCGGCGCCGAGACGAGGCTGGATCGGGCCGGCGAGGACGGAGCACGGGCGCTCGTTGCCGACCCTGGCGGCTCCGGAACGGTCGAGGTCGCGCCTCCGAGTGCCGACTCCGAGCGCCTCAGCGAGTTTGTGCGCGGCGATGCCGAAGCGCTCGCGGTGATCGCCCGGCTGCTCGCCAACACCTGGGTCGTCGAGCAGATCGCGGCGCTCCCGAGCGGCTTTGCCGGGATCGCTGTGACACGCTCCGGCCGGCTCTGGAACGGCGCGCTCGGCGAACTCAGCCAGGCGCCGAGCGGCGGGCGCGAGCGGGCGCTCGAGCAGCGCAACCGCCGCGATGGGCTGATCGCCGAAACCGAGCTGGCGGCCCAGGGCGAGCAGGCGGCACGCGCCGCGGTCGCGGCAGCGCAGAGCGCCGTCCAGCTTGCGCTCGAGCAGAGCGAGGCGGCGGGTGGTGCGCTGCGGACGGCTGAGCGCGACCACGCCCAGGCGCTGGAGCGAGAGCGGCTCGCCGGCTGGCTGATCGAGCAACGCCGCGAGGCGCCCGACGCGGGTGAGATCGCTGTGCGTCGCGCCGAGCTCGATGGCGAGCTCGCGGCTGAGCGCCGGGCGGTGGAGCGCGTCGAGCGCGAGCGCCTCGCCCGCGAGCGACGGATCGAGATTCTCGGCCGCCAAGCAGAGCTCGATACGGCGCTCGCGCCGCAAAACGAGCGCTTCGCCGTGGTCCTGGCCACGCTCGGCGAGGCCCTGCAGGAGCGCCTCGCAGTGCTCGAGCAGGAGCTCGCGGCCGACCGCGCCGCCGGTGAGGCGCTGGGTGCCCAGCTGCGCGAATGCGCCGGCGAGGAGACGGGGCTGCAGGATCGCCTGCGCGAGTGCGCGGACGCGCTGACGGGCGCCGAGGTCCAGGCCCAGCAGGTTCGAGATCAGGTCGCCGAAGCTGCGCTTGAGCTGCAGGGCCTGGCCGGGCGGCTGGGGCTCGAGGCAACGCCGGGCGAGCAGCCGCTCAGCGAAGAGGACAGCAAGCTGCTCCCCGACCGCGTCGAGCGACTCGCGCGCCGGCGCGCCCAACTCGGGCCCGTCAATCCGCTCGCCGGCGCGGAGTACCGAGAGGCGCTTGAACGCGTCGAGGAGCTCGAAGCGCAGCGCGCCGACCTCGAAGCCGCACTGCGCGAGCTGGAGGTTGTGATTCGCGACGCTGACCGTCAGATCACGGAAAGCTTTGAGGCGACGTTCACCGCCGCGGCGGCCAACTTCGAGGAGCTTGTCGCCGACGTGTTTCCCGGCGGCAGCGGCCGGTTGCGCCTCGTACGCGACGACAGTGCTCCGCGAGCGGTGCTTGGCGGCGAGTTGCCCGGCGAGGAGGCTGGCGAGGAGGCCGCGGAACGTGAGAGCGAACAGGCCGAGGCGCAGCTCGAGGGCGAGGTCCCCGACGAGGTGCTCGGCGTCGAAATCGAGATCACGCCTGCCGGGAAGTCGATGAAGCGGCTCTCGCTGCTCTCCGGTGGCGAGAAGTCGATGACCGCGATCGCCTTCCTCTTCGCGGTCTTTCTCGCCCGGCCCTGCCCGTTCTACATCCTCGACGAGGTTGAGGCCGCGTTGGATGACCTCAACCTCGACCGCTTCCTCGCGCTGCTGCGCCGCTACCGGACGCGCGCCCAGTTCATCGTCGTCACCCACCAGAAGCGGACGATGGAGGCTGCCGACTGGCTCTACGGCATCTCGATGGGCGGCGACGGCGCATCCAAGGTGGTCTCGCGCAGGCTCGGCGAGGACGGTCTACGCGAGCTCGACGAGTCACTGCTCGAGGCGAGCGACGCCAGCGCTCAGACTGGCAGCGCGAGCGTGGGCCGCGGCGATGTCGCGTCGCTCGCCGCAGCTGACGCGGCCTAGCGACAGCTGAAGGCCGTGGCGCGCGAATGGGGAGAGTTGTTCATCACCAGGGCCGGCGCCGCCGCGCCGACTGCTCTCGCCGGTGGCGAGACGGTCGAGGAGCGTGAAGAGGAGCAGCGTGGCGCGTTCAGACGCCTGCGCGACAGCTTGCGGGCGACGCGGCAGGCAATCGGCAGCGAAGTTGCGGGGACGTTCGCCCGGACGCTCGTCGAACATGACTGGGAGGCGCTCGAGGAGGCGCTGATCATCGCCGACGTCGGGGCGGCGACAGCCGCTGAGATCACGGCCGACCTCGCGGCGAGCGTGCGCAAGGAGGCGCTCGACGAGGATGCACTGAGAGATCGCTTGGCCGGGCTGCTGGCCGAGATTGCCCGCGGCTCCGGTCGCGGCGAGGCACCGCTCGCCGACACGATCGACCTGCGCCCGCAGCCGGCGGTCCTCCTGATGGTCGGTGTCAACGGTACGGGCAAGACGACAACGCTCGGCAAGTTGGCGTGGCAGCTGCGCCAGGGCATGGGCTTGCGCGTGTTGCTTGGCGCCGCCGATACGTTTCGCGCCGCTGCGAGCGAACAGCTCGAAGCGTGGGCGCAGCGGGCGGGCTGTGAGATCGTCACCGGTGAGCCCGGCGCGGATGCCGGCGCGGTGGCCTTCGAGACGGTGACGCGTGCTCGCGCCGAGGGCTACGACGCGGTCTTGATCGACACCGCGGGTCGCCTGCACAACCAGGAGCCGCTGATGGCGGAGCTCGCGAAGGTGCGTCGCGTTATCGCAAAGCAATTCGCCGGCGCGCCGCACGAGACGCTGCTCTCGCTCGACGCGACAACCGGTCAGAACGGGCTGCGCCAAGCCGAGCAGTTCGCTCGCGCGGTCGCGATCGACGGCATCGTGCTGACCAAGCTCGACGGCAGCGCAAAGGGGGGTGTCGCGCTTTCGATCGCGCGCGATCTGCGGATCCCGGTGAAGCTGATCGGCGTCGGCGAACAGCTCGAGGATCTGCGGCCGTTCGACGCCGACGACTATGCCCGTGCCCTGGTTGAGTAGAGCGCGGCGTGCGGGGAGGGGCGGTTGCGCGCGAGACGCGCGGCGCTACTTGCGCGGCGCGCCATAATTGGTGCATGGGCTCGTGGGTTTTGTGGGTCGTCGTGGCTGGCGCCTTCACCGTCGGCGAAATGCACACGAACGGGTTCTATCTGGCGCCGTTTGCCGTCGGAGCCGCGATCGCCGCCGTGTTGGCGCTGGTGGGCGCGGGCGGGCTCGTCTCGTCGATCGCCTTCATCGCCGCGGCTGCCGCGGTTCTGCTTTTGCTGCGCCCAATCGCCATGCGCCACCGCCGTTTGGCGCCCTCTATTCGCACCGGCGCCGCAGCACTCGTTGGGCAGAATGCGCTCGTCGTTGAGCGCATCGCCAACCGCGAGGCGGTCGGCACGGTAAAGATCGGCGGCGAGGTTTGGACCGCGCGGTCGTTTGACGATGATCGCGTGATCGAAGCGGGCGAGCGCGTTGAGGTTGTCGAAATTCGGGGCGCTACTGCGCTCGTCCTGCCCTAATTCGCTAGCAAGGAGCCCAAGATGGTCGCACTGATCGTGATCGTTGTGCTCGTCGTCGTCGCGCTTACCTTTGCGGCGCGGGCGATCCGAGTGATCCCCCAGGCGCGAGCTGGCGTACTCGAGCGCCTCGGGCGTTACAACCGGACCCTCGATCCGGGCCTGACGCTCGTGATGCCGTTCGTCGACCGGGTTCGCCCGCTGATCGATCTGCGCGAGCAGGTCGTCAACTTCTCACCGCAACCGGTGATCACACAGGACAACGTCGTCGTCGCGATCGAGACCGTGCTCTATTTCACGATCACCGATCCGCGTGCCGCGACTTATGAGATCGCGAGCCCGTTGCAGGCGATCGAGCAGTTGACAGTCACCACGCTGCGTAACGTGATCGGCGGGATCACGCTCGAGGATTCGCTGACCAGCCGCGAGAACGTCAACACTCAGTTGCGCGGAGTGCTCGACGAGGCAACCGGCAAGTGGGGGATCCGGATCAACCGCGTCGAGATCAAATCGGTCGACCCGCCGCCGGACATCAAAGCCGCGATGGAGAAGCAGATGCGCGCCGAGCGTGATCGCCGCGCCGCGATCCTGACCGCCGAGGGCACCAAGCAGGCCCAGATTCTCACCGCCGAGGGCGAGAAGCAGGCCGCGGTGCTGAAGGCCGAGGGTGCGCGCACGGCGGCGATCCTGCGATCGGAGGGTGAGGCGAAGGCGATCGCCACGGTGTTCGAGGCGATCCACAAGGGCGACGCCGACCACAAGCTGCTCAGCTACCAGTACCTGCAGATGCTGCCACAGCTGGCCCAGGGCGAGTCCAACAAGGTGTTCGTGATCCCGTCCGAGTTCACCCAGGCCTTCGCCGGGATCGGCGACGCGCTGCGCAAGCCCGAGCCGCCTGCCAAACCGCCCGAGAAGTGATGCTGTTCGCGGACCCCGCCGTCGAGCGCTACGCAGAGGACCACAGCACACCGTTGCCGGCCGCGCTCGACGCGATTGTCGAAGAGACCGAGCTGGAGCTCGGCGGCGCCGGGATGATGAGCGGCCCGGTCGTCGCCCGACTGCTCGACATCCTCGTCCACGCCGTGCGGGCGCAGCTCGTCGTCGAGTTCGGCACCTTCTCCGGTGTCAGCGCGATCGCGATGGCCGGGCGGCTCGCGCCCGGGGGGCGGCTGATCACCTGCGAGATCGACCGAACCCGGGCGGCGTTCGCGCGCCAGCGGATCGAGCAGCTCGGCCTGGCCGACCGGATCGAGGTGCGCGTTGGCCCCGCACTCGAGACGATCGCCGATCTCGCCGAGCCGATCGACCTCGTGTTCATCGACGCAGACAAGCAGGGATACCTCGACTACTACGAGACGGTGCTGCCGAAGCTCGCACCCCACGGTCTGATCGTCGCTGACAACACGTTGCGTCAGGGGCGCATCATTGACCCGGCTCGGGGTGACCCCGGCACGCGAGCGATGGCGGCATTCAACGAGCGTGTCCGCGCCGACGATCGGGTCGTCGCTACGCTGCTGACGCTCCGCGACGGCATCACGATCATTCGCCGCGCGACCTGAGCGCGATGTTCGAAACCCTCTCGGAGAAACTCCAGGCGACGCTCAGCGGGCTGCGTGGGCGTGGCACGCTGAGTGAGCAGGACGTGACGGCGGCGCTGCGCGAGATCCGCCTCGCGCTGCTCGAAGCCGACGTCAACCTCGAGGTCGTCAAGCAGTTCACCCAGGCGGTCCGCGAGCGCTGCCTAGGCGCGGCCGTGCTCAAGCAGCTCAACCCGGGCCAGCAGGTCGTCAAGATCGTCCACGAGGAGCTGACCGAGCTGCTCGGAGGTCCATCGGCCGCGATCGAGTTCGCCTCGCACCCGCCGACGGTCATCCTGATGATGGGCCTGCAGGGCTCGGGCAAGACCACCGCGTCGGCCAAGCTCGCCCGTTACCTGCACGCCGAGCACGGCAGCACTGTCGCGCTCGCGGCGTGTGACACCTACCGCCCGGCGGCCGTGGAGCAGCTGATCAGCGTTGGCGCGGCGGCCGGGGCCAGCGTCTACGAGCAGGGCACCGAGCGGACCGCGGTCGAGATCGCCGGCTGGGCGCTCGAGCGCGCTCGCACCGAGGGCAAGGACGTGCTGATCGTCGACACGAGCGGGCGGCTGCACGTCGATCAGGCGCTGATGGCCGAACTCGTCGAGATCCGCGACGTGACGGCAGCCACCCAGGTGCTGCTCGTGCTCGATGCGATGACCGGCCAGGACGCGGTCAACGTGGCTGAGCAGTTCGCCGCGGCGCTGCCGCTCGACGGTACCGTGATGACCAAGCTGGACGGCGACGCGCGCGGCGGCGCGGCGCTGTCGGTGCGTGCTGTGACCGGTAAACCGATCCTGTTTGCCTCGACCGGTGAAAAGCTCGTCCAGTTCGAGCGCTTCCACCCCGAACGGATGGCACAGCGCATCCTTGGCATGGGCGACGTGCTGACCCTGATCGAGAAGGCTGGGCAGGGGGTCGATGAGCGTGAGGCCGAGGAACTCGAGCAACGCCTGCGTGCCGGCGAGTTCGACCTCGAGGACTTTCTCGGCCAGCTGCGCCAGATGCGCCGGATGGGTCCACTACAGGGAATCCTCAGCATGATTCCCGGCCTCGGCGCGCAGATGAAGGGGATGAAGATCGATGAGCGCGAGATCGACCGAACCGAAGCGATCATTCTCTCGATGACGGCTGAGGAGCGTCGGCAGCCGGACCTCATCAAGGGCTCGCGACGGTTGCGCATCGCGCGCGGTTCGGGAACGAGCGTTCAGCACGTGAACCAGCTCGTCAAGCAGTTCGCACAGGTGCGCAAGGTAATGCGCCAGGTTGGCCGTGGCAAGATGCCCGACCTCGGGGCGCTGGCGCGCCAGCGCCGCTGAGCGCCGGCGCGGCGCCGCTCAGCTAACCTGGGTAGCCGAACCTGACGACGATCGAAGGGACATTGTGGCTGTACGACTGAGGCTCACCCGCATTGGCGCGCGCAAGGATCCGATCTGGCGTGTGGTCGTCGCTGATCAGCGCTCCCAGCGCGACGGTCGCGTGATCGAGACGGTCGGACACTACAACCCGCAAACGAACCCCTCGACGATCACGATCGACGAGGAGCGCGTGCGTGACTGGCTTGCGCGTGGCGCCCAGCCATCGCGCACGGTGCGCAAGCTGCTGCGGACCCAGGGCATCGCCTCCTAGCGGACGGCCTCCGATGGAGCTGAGCGAGCTGCTGCAGTACCTCGCTGAGGGGCTCGTCGACGATCCGGAGGCGGTCGTCGTCGAAAGTTTCGTGCAGCGAGGCGGGGTGATCGTCCTCGAGCTCGCCGTCGGCACCGACGATTACGGCAAGGTGATCGGGCGCGGCGGGCGGACGGCGCAGGCACTGCGGCGCGTGATCAGGGCGGCAGGGGCGAGCCGGGGCCAACGCGTGCTCGTCGACATCGTCGAGTAGTGCTCGTTGCCGGCCGCGTTGGCCGTCCCCACGGACTCGACGGCAGCTTCTACGTCCACGCCGCTCGTATCGACCTGTTGGCGCTGGGCGGTGCGCTGAGGATCAACGACACAGCGACCACGATCGTGCGGCGTGCCGGCACCGACGCCCGGCCGATCGTGCGCGTCGCCTGCTGCAGCGATCGTGACGCGGCGGCGGCGCTACGCGGTGCCGAGCTTCTGTGCGAAACAGCGGATGCCCCGCCGCTGGGGGCGGATGAGTACCGCGCAGAGGAGCTCGAAGGCGCCCGTGTCGTCGATGGCGAGCACGATCTTGGCGTCGTGCGGCGGCTGATCGCATTACCTTCGTGCGAGTGCCTCGCGGTAGCACGCAGCGACGGCGGCCCGGATTTGCTGGTGCCGCTGGTGCGCGACGCGATTCGCTCGGTGGACGTCGGCCGCCGTGTGATCGAGGTCGACCTGCACTTCCTTGGCCAGGACGGGTACGCGCCGTGAAGCTCGATGTCGTGACGCTGTTCCCCGAGTCGTTTGAGTGGTTTCGCTCGCAACGCCATGTTGCCAATGCGCTCGCGGCCGGCAGCACGCTGACGACGATCAACCCTCGCGACCACACACCGCTGAGCGGGCGCCAGGTCGATGACGCGCCGTTTGGTGGTGGCGCCGGCATGGTCCTGCGCGTCGACGTGATCGACGCCGCACTGCAGGCGCACTACGGCGTCGACGCGGTCGAACTGCGTGCCAGTCGGCGCGTGATCGCGCTGAGCCCGGCCGGTCGCCTGCTCGATGAAGCGCTGGTCACAGATCTCGCGGCGGCGCCGGCAGTGACACTGTTGTGCGGCCGCTACGAGGGATTCGACGAGCGCATCGCCGAGCACTTCGCGAGCGACGTCATCTCGATCGGGCGCTATGTGCTGTCCGGCGGCGAACTCGCCGCCATGGTCGTGGCGGACGCCGTCTTGCGCAAGCTGCCCGGAGCACTCGGGCATGCGGACTCGGCGATCGAGGAATCCTTCAGCGCCGCGCTCGACGGTATGCCCGAGTACCCCCAGTACACGCGGCCCGCGGAGTACCGGGGCTGGCGGGTGCCCGAAGTCCTGCTCAGCGGCAATCATGAGGAAATCCGGCGCTGGCGTCTGCAGCGCACGCGCGAGCGCGGCGCCTGAGGGATCGCCAACGGGGTCGGAGCGCTACGATTCGCCTGCGCGGAGGCCGGTAACCGGTCCGCGCCTCTTTTTTGCCATGGGTACCGTCATAGACACGATCGAACGCGACCAGCTCCGACGCGTACCGAGGTTTCAGGCCGGCGATCGACTCAAAGTTCACTTCCAGGTGATCGAAGGTACGCGCCGCCGAACGCAGGTCTTCGAAGGCGTCGCGATCAAACGCCAGGGCCACGGCGTGAGGGAGACCTTCACGGTGCGCAAGCAGTCCTTCGGCGTTGGCGTCGAACGAACCTTTCCGCTGCACTCGCCGAAGATCGAGAAGATCGAAGTTGCCGCACGTGGCGATGTGCGCCGCGCCAAGCTCTATTACCTGCGCGACCGCGTGGGCAAGGCGGCGCGCGTGCGCGAACGCGGCTACGTCGGTCCCGAGGAAGTCGTCGAGCCCGGGCTCGTGACCACCGCGGCCGCGTCGTCCGCGAGCGCCGACGATGGCGCGCCGGTTGAGGCTACCGTCGCTGAAGCAGGCACCGAGGAGCCGAGCGCCGAGCCGCCGATCGACGAAGCGCCTGCTGACGCCGAGCAGCCGATGGACGTTTCGCAACCGGAGTCGGTGGCCCAGGCGGCGGGCGGCGAGCCTGTCGAGGAGCCTCCCGCAGCGGAGCCTGCCGAGGAGCCCGCCGGAGCGGAGCCCGCTGGCGAGTCGGCGTGAGTACTCCCGCCGGCTTGCGATCGGCCCGGCGCTGGGTCGGAGTAGCAGCGGTCACAATCGACCGGTGCTCACGCGACTAGTTTGATTGATGGACCACTGGGACTCCGCTGACGACGGTGCGCTGCTGCGCGCGACGCGACACCACGGACAGGCGTTCGGCATTTTCTACGCTCGGCATGAGCGGCGCCTGCTCAGCTATCTGATGCGCCGCACAGGCAGCGGCGAGCTCGCCGCGGATCTCTGTGCCGAGGTGTTTGCGGCCGCACTGGAGGCCTGCCGCGCCGGTGGGCCGAGTCCGGACGTGCCCGTCGCATGGCTGTTCGGGATCGCCAACCACAAGCTCATCGACAGCCGGCGTCGGGCCCAAGTTGACAACCGCGCGCGGCGCGTGCTCGAAATGCGCGCGATCGAGGTGACTCGTGGGCAGATCTCGGAGATCGAGCGCTTGTGCGACGAGGCCGAGGCAAGCTCATTGCTGCATGGCCTCACGGCGGACCAACGCGCGGCACTGCGCGCGCACGTCGTCGATGAGCGCGAGTACCGGGAGATCGCCGCTGATCTGCGCTGCTCGGAATCCGTTGTCCGCAAGCGTGTCAGCCGCGGACTGGAAGCGCTGCGGGTGCGCCTGCAGGAGGGCCGTTGATGTTGCTGCCACAGCTGTATGACGAGCTCGCGCGCGCAGCCGCGCGTCCTCACGCGCTCAGGCGTGTCGGTGGCCGAACGACGCGCGCCATTGCGGCCGCGCTGGTCACGCTCCTTGTCGCCGCGCCGGTCGCCCACGCCCACCTCTCGGTGAACCCCGAGCACGCGCCGATCGTCGAGACCTGGGGCTCCGCGTGAAGCTCCCTAGGCTCGGGCGCGGCAACCAGGTGATCGAGTTCATCTTGATCGTCGGACTTGCGCTGGCCTTGGCGTTCGGCATACAGGCGTTCGTCGTCAAGCCCTACCGCATCCCCAGTGGCTCGATGTTGCCGACGCTCAGCATCGGCCAGCGCGTGTTGGTGGACCGGATCGGCAACGATTTCTTCAGTCCGTCGGTCGGCGACATCGTCGTCTTTCATCCGCCGGTCGGCGCGAGCGAGGGCGACGACGGCGTATGCGGTGCGCCGCAGCCCGGCAACGAGGTCTGTTCGCGACCGACGCCGAAGGCAGCGAGCGTCAACTACATCAAGCGCGTCGTCGCCGTCGGCGGCGACACGATCGCGCTGATCAACGGTCACGTGATCCTCAACGGCAAGCGGCAGAACGAGCCGTTCGCCAACTTCGCCGGCTGCAGCACGGATCCGTCCTGCACCTACTCCGAGCCGATCACAATTCCCCACGGCTACTTCTTCATGATGGGGGATAACCGTGACGATTCCGACGACAGTCGCTTCTGGGGACCAGTGCCCGACGCCTGGATCATCGGCGTGGCCTTCGCCACCTATTGGCCGCCCGACCGGATCGGCATTTTCTAGCAACGCGCCGCAACGACGGGCGTGAGCGGCGGCCGATCGTGCAGGTCGCCAGGTGCGGCGAGGATGCTGCAGCGACCCGCTGCCAGGCGGCCAAAGTTACCGCCGGTTACTGCTTCATCATGGGGCGCAATCGTGGCGACTCCGCCAACAGCCGCGCCCGGGGACCCCTACCCGCCGCGCGGTTCATCGTCCAAGCGTTTGGCGGCGACCGGTCGTCCGAGCGGGTCTGCCTCCTCCAACGCCCGCTCGCGTCGCGCCGCGCGGCGGCGTAACAGCGGCCACCGCCTGTTCGCGTTCGACCGCTCGCTCGGTGTGCGGCTCGTCGCCGGTGCTGACGAGGCCGGCCGCGGCTGCCTCGCGGGACCGCTCGTGGCGGCCGCCGTGCTGTTCGACTATCAAGCCTTGAGCACGCGTGAGCTGCGCTGGCTGAGCGCCCTCAACGACTCCAAGCAGCACGACCACGCGGCGCGCGAGGAGCTTTACCCGCGCGTCCTCGCCAGCGCTCGGTCGGTCGCCGTGATCTCGCGCTCGGTACGCAGCATCGATGGCAGCGGCCTCCACGTGACCAACCTCGCCGCGCTCGCAGGTGCGCTCGCTGCGGTCGCACGCGAAGGCTGTCTCTGTTTGATCGATGGCTTCGCCGTTCCCGACTTCGGCTACGAGCAGCGGGCGATCATCGATGGCGACGCCACGAGCGCAGCGATCGCCGCTGCCTCGATCGTCGCCAAGGTCACGCGCGACCGCTTCATGCGGCGCGCCGATGCACTGCACCCGGGTTGGCAGTTCGCGACGCACGTCGGCTACTCGACGCCTGAGCATCGCGCCGCGATCGCCCGCCAGGGCGTCTCGCCGCTGCACCGGCTGTCGTTCCAGTCGACTGCCTACGAGCAACTGGCGCTGTAGCGCCAGCGGCGCGGCGCTCACGCGATCCCAGCGAGCTGCTCGAGCGCAACGAGCTTGCCGTCAGCACTGATCACCACGGCGACGGCATCGAAGCGCAGCTCGGCGCGGCGCGGACGGTCTGGCCGTGTGGCGAGCCACTGAGCGGCGAGCAAACGCAGTCGCCGGACCTTGTGATGGGTGATTGAGACCAGCGGATCCAGTCCGCCGGCGCGACGGGTCTTGACCTCGACGAAGACGATTGTGGCTCGGTCGCAGACGATCAGATCGAGCTCGCCCGAGCGCGTGCGGTGGTTGCACTCCAGTAGCTCGAAGCCCAGTCGCTGATAGTGCTCGAGCGCGAGGCGCTCACCGATGCGGCCGAGGATCTGCCGGTTCACTGTGGCCACGTGGAGACGCTAGTGCGCGACGGCGCGGCGCTTGATGAAGAAACGCGACCAAACCGCTTCAGCCGTGTGAAGCTGGTCGCTGAGCACGGCGCTCGACCAGTGGCGACGCCGTCGGCTGGTCTGATCCACGCCGTGCTCGTGCATGCCCACAGCTTTGCCTTCGACCGGGGCCGTGCCGGCCACGTGGATGTCGAGCTCGATCTGCGCGCCGGCCTACCAACGCTTGCCGTCATCGGTCTCGGGAGCGGTTCGGCGCGCGATGTGCGTGAGCGCGTCCAAGCCGCGGTGCTCAACAGCGGTTTCGGCTTCCCGCGGCGGCGCGTCACCGTCAACATCGCGCCCGCGACGCGCAAGGGCGGGTCGGAGTTCGACCTGGCCGTCGCGTGCTGCCTGCTGGCGACGACGGGCGCCGTCGATCCCGTGCGGCTGCAGCGTCTCGGCCTATGTGCCGAGCTCGGTCTCGGCGGTGAGCTGCGCCCCTGCGCGGGCGCCGGCGCCGCGGCCGAAGCCGCCGCTGCGGCGGGCCTTCGCGGGCTCGTCGTTGCGCGCAGCGATTTGCGCGCCGCGCGTCTGACCGGCGCCGTTGCGGTCGCCGGCATGCGCACGCTGCGCGAGGTCGTCGCGTTTCTCGCAGCGTCCCCGCGCGCGATCGAGCGGGCACTTCAGGCCGGCCCGTAGGCCGGAGTGAGCTGACAGCGATACTTGCAAGGTGTCGCGTGCCATTCCCAGAGTCCTGGCGATCGCCGGATCGGACTCTGGTGGCGGCGCCGGGATTCAGGCCGACCTCAAGGCGTTTGCCTCGCGCGGCACCTACGGCCTCAGCGCAATCACCGCCGTCACCGCCCAGAACACCGCCGGCCTGCAGGCGATCCACGCCGTGCCGCCGCGAATCGTCTGCGCCCAGATCGAGTCGGTCGTCGAGGACATCGGCGTCGACGCCGTCAAGATCGGCATGCTCGTGGACGCCGCGACGGTGCGGGCAGTGGCGCGTTGCCTGTCGAAGTGTCTGGATGCCGAGACGCCGATAGTGCTCGATCCGGTGCTGAGCGCGAGCACCGGCGCGACGCTGCTGGCGGCGGACGGGGTGGAGGTGCTGCTGAGCGAACTGTTCCCGCGCGTCACCGTGCTGACGCCGAACCTGCCCGAGGCACGTGCGCTCGCTGCGCACGCCGGCCGACCGCCTCCGAGGGCCGGCGACGACGGCGCGCTGGCGCGGGAGCTACTGGCGCTCGGCCCGGTCAGCGTCGTGCTGACCGGCGGCCATCGCGCCCAGGCCGGTGATCTCTACTGCGACGCCGAACAGCTCGTCGAGCTCGGCGGTGAGCACTACGACACACGCGCGACGCACGGCTCGGGCTGCACGCACTCGGCAGTGCTGGCCGCCGAGCTGGCATCCGGGCGCACACCACTCGAGGCGGCGCGGACCGCTGCAGTGTGTGCCGCGGCGGCGATCCGCGACGGCCTCGACGGGCTCGGTCAAGGCTCGGGACCGGTCGATGCCCTGGGCGTGTGGCAGCGCGAGAGGACCTCGTGACTGGGCCAACCGGCCAGTCCAGCGCCGCCGGCGCTCCTGAATCGTCTGCGATAATCGCCCGATGCTGCGCTTGCTTCGGATGAAGCCTGGGCACGGCGAGATACTGCTCGCCGAAGGCGACGTTGAGGTGCCCGAGCAGGAACGGGAGCTGATCGCCGCGTTTTGCGCCCAGCTCGAAGAGGGAATGTGGGCTGCGGTTCCGCTGCGCGATCGTCAGGGGCGGCGCGAGGCGGAGCTCGTTCGCAGCTTTGAGGAGATCCCGCGCGACGCTGAGCGCGTGATCTTCTTCCCCCGGGCGGCCGGCGGGAGTTAGCTTCGCGGTGTGGCATTTCGGCGCCGCGCGCGCTCGTGTACGGCCCTCGGGCGGGCGTGCGGGTCGCCGGCGGGCCACCGAGGTCGCGCTCTATGACCCGGGCCGTGAGCGGCTCGCCGAACAGCGCGCCCGGGCGCTGCTGCGCTCGTGCGTCAATCCCGATGAGTGGGCGATGTACAGCGAGCTCGGCTTCATCCGGGTGTGGGGCCAACCGGCGAAGCCGGCCAAGGCTAGATCGCTCGGGCCTGACGACGACCCGGCCTACGCGTACCTGATCTACCCCCACAAGCCGATCGTCGCCTACGTCCCGCAGACCTCGCGGCTACTCAGCGAGTACTGCGTCGAGTTCGCCGACCGCGAACAGCCTCACGGTAGCGCCCGTCTGCCTCCATCCGATGACGTCCTCGCGAAATGGCTGGCGCTGACGGCTGACGAGCGCCAGCTGATCGCCACGGCGAACATGCATCTCGCCGGACGCCAGATCGATCCGGCGCGGATGCGGCGCGATCTGCAACGGCTCGCCGTCTGGGAGCGCGAGCGACGCGACCGGGCGCAACGCTCGCTTGGGTAGTGTTCTTGGCCGTGAGCGCCGATAATGGATTCGATCTCAAACACCGCAGCCGCGCGCTCACCGACGGTCCGACGCGCGCTGCCGCACGGGCGCAGCTCAAGGGCATCGGCTACGACGACGAGGCGCTCGCCAAGCCGCTGATCGGCGTCGCCTCGACGTGGATCGAGACGATGCCGTGCAACTTTCACCTGCGCGCGCTCGCCGCCCAGGTCAAGGACGGGATCCGCGAAGCCGGTGGCACGCCGATGGAGCTGAACACGATCGCGATCTCCGACGGGATCACGATGGGAACGGCCGGCATGAAGACCTCACTGGTCTCGCGCGAGGTCATCGCCGACTCGATTGAGCTCGTCGCGCGCGGGCACTTTTTCGACGCCGTGATCGCGCTTTCGGGCTGCGACAAGACGATCCCGGGCACCGTGATGGCGCTTGCCCGGCTCGACGTCCCGGCGGTGATGCTCTACGGCGGCTCGATTCCTCCCGGCCACTTCCAGGGTCACGACGTGACGATCCAGGACGTGTTCGAGGCGATCGGTGCGCACGCCGCAGGCAAGATGACCGATGCCGAGCTCGCCGAGCTCGAGAGCAAGGCGTCGCCCGGGGCCGGCGCCTGCGGTGGTCAGTTCACCGCCAACACGATGGCGATGGCGTTCGAGATGCTCGGAATCTCGCCCATTGGTGACTCGCTGATGCCCGCCCAGGAGCTCACAAAGCCCGAAGCGGCGCGTGCCGCCGGCAGGCTCGTCGTCGACGTGCTGCGCCGAGGTCTGCGTCCGAGCGCGATCATCACGCGCGAGGGACTCGAAAACGCGATCACCGCGATCGCTGCGAGCGGCGGTTCGACAAACGGCGTGCTGCACCTGCTGGCGCTCGCTCGCGAAGCGGGTGTCGAGCTCGAGATCGATGACTTCGACCGCATCAGCGAGCGCACGCCCCTGCTCTGCGACCTCAAGCCCGGGGGGCGCTTCGTGGCGACCGATCTCTACGCTGCCGGCGGCGTCGCCCTGCTCGCCAAGCGTCTGCTCGAGGCAGGGGTTCTGCACGCCGACGCGCCGACCGTGACCGGACAGACGATCGGTCAGATCGCCGCCGCGGCACGCGAGACCGCGGGCCAAGAGGTGATCCGCCCACTCGCCAACCCGCTCAAAGCGACCGGTGGACTGGCGATCCTCCGCGGCAACCTCGCGCCTGAGGGATGCGTCGTCAAGCTGGCCGGGCACGAGCGCCGCTACCAGCAGGGCCCGGCGCGCGTGTTCGAAGGCGAGGAGGCGGCGATGGACGCGGTCACCCACGGCCGCATCAAGGCCGGCGATGTGGTCGTGATCCGCAACGAAGGACCGGCCGGTGGTCCCGGCATGCGCGAAATGCTCTCGGTGACGGCGGCGCTCACCGGCTCGGGACTCGGCGAGCACGTCGCGCTGCTCACCGACGGCCGCTTCTCCGGTGCCACCCACGGTCTGATGGCCGGGCACGTGGCGCCGGAGGCCGCTCGCGGCGGCCCGATTGCGGCCGTGCAGGACGGCGATCAGGTCACCTTCGATGTGAATACGCGGCGCCTCGACGTCGCCCTTAGCGACGAGGAGATCGCGCGGCGTCTTGCCGACTACCGGCCACCGCCGAACCCCGATCTGACTGGCGTTCTCGGCAAGTACGCGCGCGTCGTCTCGAGTGCCGCGCACGGAGCGGTCACGATCTAGCCCGCCGGCGCGCCGTGCAGGTCGCACGCCAACTGGCGCGAAAGGAGCAGCGATGCCCGCCTCCGCCGCCATCGTCGCCCCGCCGGCGCTGACGGAGCGCTGGCAGCTGGCGCTACAGGAACTGGACTCCGACCTGCGTCGTCGTGCCGCCGCGGAAAAGACGCGGCGGGCCTACGGCAGCGACGTCGAGCAGTTCGCCGTGTGGTGCTCAGCGCGAGCGCTCGAACCGGACGCCGTCGCTGTCCGCGACCTGCGCCGCTACGCTGCGTCGCTATCGCAAGCGGCCCTCATGGCGAGCTCGCTGGCGCGCAAGATCGCCTCGCTGCGTGCGCTCTACCGCGTGCTGCGCGAGCACGGCGAAGTGGCGCAGAACCCCGCCGAGCTGATGACGCTGCCAAAGCGGCCAAGGTCGCTGCCGCACGTGCTGCGCCCGGACGAGCTTTCGGCGCTGCTCGAGCGGATTGGTGCCACCACCCCGCTCGAGGTGCGCGACCGGGCGATGTTCGAGCTCGCCTATGCCTCCGGCCTTCGCGCCGAGGAGCTCGTGAACCTGGGCGTCGGCGCGATCGACTTCGACGGCGAGCAGGTCCGGGTCGAGGGCAAGGGCTCAAAGACGCGCTTTGTGCCGGTCGGCGAGTGCGCGCTGGCAGCGATTGCGCGCTACCTCGAGCGCGCGCGACCGGCGCTCGCACATGATGGCGACGACGCTCTTTTCCTGTCGAAATCGGGTCGCGCCCTGTCCACTTCCGACGTGCGGCGACGCTTGCGCTTGTGGGCCACACGCGCCGGTCTGGGTGGAACCGTCCATCCCCACGCGCTGCGGCATTCGTTCGCCACGCACCTGCTCGACGGCGGCGGCGACCTGCGGGCAATACAAGAAATGCTTGGCCATTCGAGCATTTCCACGACTCAGGTCTACACTCGGGTAGAGTCCGCGCGCCTGAAACGCGCGTACGCGAGCAGCCACCCGCGAGCCTAGGGCGCTGCTGCCAGAAGGCTTGGAGCGTGGTGCAGAGTGGTGCAGACGAACGTAAAGGCGGTCGAGCTTCGCGATCTTTGGCGGCGTTACAAGACGTCGGGGGATCGGCGTGCCCGCGAGCGGCTCGTCGTCGCATACTCGCCGCTCGTCAAGTACGTCGCCGGCCGGATGGCGGTCGGGCTGCCGGCCCACATCGACGAGGCCGACCTTATCTCCTACGGCCTCGGCGGATTGATCTCGGCAATTGAGCGGTTCGACATGAGTCGCGAGATCCGCTTCGAGACCTACGCGATCACCCGCATCAAGGGGGCGATCCTCGATGAGCTGCGAGCCCTCGACTGGGTGCCGCGCTCAGTGCGTGCCCGAGCCCGCCAGATCGAGCGCGCCAACATCAAGCTCGAGGCACGACTCCAGCGCGTCCCGACGGAGGAGGAGCTGGCCGCCGAACTCGAGCTGACGATCGACGAGTTCCGCGACGCGCTGGTACAGATCGCCAACTCGTCGGTGAGCGCGCTCGACGAACTGTGGACCTCGTCGGATTCGAGCGGCGACAGCACCTCCCTGCTCGACACGTTGCGCGATCCGGCGGCGCCAGATCCGGAACGGATTGTCGACCAGAACGAACTGCGCGATCACATCGCCGAGGCTGTCGCCAGGCTGCCCGAGCGGGAGAAGCTCGTGATCGCGCTCTACTACTACGAGAACCTGACGCTGCGCGAGATCGGCGAGGTCCTCCGCGTCACCGAGTCGCGCGTCTCGCAGCTGCACACAAAGGCTGTCCTCGGGCTGCGCTCAAACCTTTCGCAGATCCGCTGAGCGACCGCCAATCTGATGCGGATTCGCGCTATGTTTGCGCGCACCCGAGCAGAGGAGATAGGGCATGCGTCACCATGCGGAGGCCATTCGCAATGTCGCGCTCGTCGGCCATCGCGGCGCTGGCAAGACATCACTGCACGAGGCGCTGCTGTTCGAGGCGGGGTCGCTGACGCGACTGGGCAGCGTGCTTGACGGGACGACGTCGTCCGATATCGACCCCGACGAGCAAGCGCGCCAGATGTCGATCTCGACCACGCTCAGCTCATTCGAGTGGTCCGAGCGCAAGATCAACCTGCTCGATACCCCCGGCGAGCCGAGTTTTGTCGCTGACGCGCTGGGGGCTCTGCGGGTCTGCGAGTCGGCAATCTTCGTGATCAACGCCGTCATGGGCGCTGAGGTGGGGACGACGCGCCTGTGGAAGGCGGCCGCCGAGCGCGACATCGCGCGGATGCTGTTCGTGAACATGCTCGATCGCGAGCGTGCCGACTTCTTCCGCACGCTGGAGTCACTGAAGGCCGCCTTCGGTCCACACGTCGTGGCGACCGAGATCCCGATCGGCAGCGAGCACGAGGTCAGCGGCGTCGTCGATCTCGTAGACATGCGCGCCTACCGCTACGGGCAGCCCGGCCGCGGCAACGCTACCGAGATCGAGATTCCGGCGGAGGTTCAGGCGCGCGCCGAGGAGTACCGCGAGAAGCTGATGGATGAGGTCGCCGAGGTCTCCGACGAGCTGATGGAGCGCTACCTCGACGGATCGCCGATCTCGCACGCCGAGATCGTCGATGCACTCCGACGTGGCACGAACCACGGCTCGATCTTTCCTGTCGTGTGTGGCGTCGCCACACGCAATCTCGGCACCAGCCGACTGCTCGAGGCGATCGTCGAGGACCTACCGTCGCCGGTCGAGCACGGTGCTCTCGAGCTGCCCGAGGTGACGCTGGCGCCCGACGAAGCCGGCGAGCTCTTTGCCTACGTCTTCAAGACACGCGCCGATCCCTACGCCGGGCGGATCAACCTCTTCCGCGTCTATCAGGGCGTGCTGAACCACGACACGCAGCTGCTGAATACGCGTACCCATGCGCGCGAGCGTATCGGCCAGCTGATCGTGTTCTCGGGCAAGACCAACGGGCACGCCGAGGAGGTCGGCGCCGGCGACATCGGTGCCGTTGCGAAGCTCAAGGACACGCGCTCGGGAGACTGGCTGGCCTCGCGCGATGAACCAATCCGGATGCCTGCCGACAAGCTGCCGGCGCCAGTCATGGCGTTTGCGATCGAGCCCAAGGCGAAGGGCGACGAGGACAAGGTGTTCACCGCGCTCCGCCGCCTCCAGGAAGAGGATCCGACGATCGACCTGCACCGCGATCCGCAGACGGGCGAGCAGATTGTCGCCGGCCTTTCGCAGATGCACGTCGAGGTGATCGTCGATCGCTTGCACGCGCGGTTTGGCGCCGAGGTAACGCTGAAGCCGCCCAGGGTGCCCTACCAAGAGACCATTCGCCGCCCGGCGAAGGCCCACGGTCGTCACAAGAAGCAGTCCGGCGGACGCGGACAGTTCGGCGATTGTCACATCGAGATCGAGCCGAGTGAGCCGGGAGCCGGGTTCGAGTTCATCGACCACATCAAGGGCGGCGCGATCCCGCGCTCGTTCATCCCCGCCGTCGAGAAGGGCGCGCGCGAGGCGCTCGAGCACGGGGTCCTCGCCGGCTACCCGGTGAAGGATGTTCGCGTGACGCTCGTCGACGGCTCCTTTCACACCGTCGACTCCTCCGAACTCGCGTTCAAGCTCGCCGGCGCACTCGCGATGAAGCAGGCGCTCGAGCTGGCAGACCCGGTGCTACTGGAGCCCGTGATGCTGGTCACGCTGTCGGTTCCCGAGGACACGGTCGGCGAGGTGATCGGCGATCTCAACAGCCGCCGTGGCCGTCCGCAGGGCATGACGCCGGTCGGCACGATGAGCGAGATCAAGGCCGAGCTGCCGATGGCCGAGCTGCTCGGCTACGCCCCTGACCTGCGCTCGCTCACCGGCGGTCAAGGCGAGTACACAATGGAGTTCCTGCGCTATGAGGAGGTTCCCGCTCACCTCGTGCCGAAGGTCCTCGCGGCGGCCGTCGCCGAGCCGGTGCACGCCTAAGCCCACGCTGGCGCCCCCGCGGCGCGCACGCTAGGCTCTGGGGGTGGCGACACGGGAAGTACGAACCACCCCGGAGCCCGTGTTCTGCCAGGTCTGTCGGCGTTCGCTGTTGCGCGGCGAGCATGCCGTCACCTTCTACGACGGTCGCACGCAGCGCGAGGTCTGTGAGCTGTGCACCGAACGGGCCCGACGTCAGGGCTGGGTTCGCGACGACGACCAGCCGGTCGTGGCACCGGCGGCCCACGCTGAGCGCGCGCGGTCGCTGGTTGCCCGCCTGCGCGCGCGGCTCGAGGACAACGAGGTCTCGACCTCGGGCGAGCCCGCTCTGGCTGGAGCGCCGGTCGACGACTTGCCACAGCACGTGCAGGCGCCACCGACCGACGAGCAGGCGCAGGCATCGCACGCGCTCGGCCTGTTCAACGCGAGCGAGCACGCGCGCACGGTCGCCGGCGTGATCCACTCGCTCGGTGCGCCATACGTTCATGCCGGGACGAGAGCCGAGCAGGGGTTTGTCGATGTGCTGGTCGTGTGGGAGCTGTGCTGGTACCGCTATGAGGTCGATCTGGAGAACCGCGTTGTGCGCCTGCGCCAACAGGGTTATGAGCCGGCCGAGCTGGGCGACGGCCTTATGGCGGCGAATGCGATTGCCGACGAGCGCGGAAAACTCACCCTCGCGCGTCACTGACGCTCGCTAAGCTGATTCGCGTGATCTACTGCGTCGTTCCCCGCGAACTCGAGGGCGAGCTGCTCGAGACCCTTACCGTCCACTATGCCGGTAACCCGGACGTCGAGGTGATTGTCGACCGCCGCAAGGCCGCGCGCCGCGGTCGCGCTGCGCGGGCTGCCGAGCGCGAACAGCGCGTATTGCGCGATCGGCGTCGCCGCCGCGTCAGCGGCGAGTCACCGCCCCTGCTCGGCGAGGTGCAGGCCGGCAACGCTGCGTGAAGGTCGTCGTCCACGTCGATGGCGGCTCGCGCGGCAACCCGGGTCCGGCGGCTGCGGCGGCAGCCATCTCCAGCGAGTCCGGTGAGCTGCTGGACGAGGTGAGCGAGCTGATCGGCATCGCCACCAACAACGTCGCGGAGTACCGCGGTGTTCTGCTTGGGCTCGCGCGAGCCAAGGAGCTCGGCGCCAGCGAGGTCGAGCTGATCAACGACTCCGAGCTGGTCGCCAAGCAGCTCAACGGTGTCTACCGCGTGAAGCATCCGGCGATGGCAGTGCTGCATGCGCAGGCCCGCAGCGCGCTCGACGGCTTCGAGCGCGTGTCGATCCGCTCGGTCCGGCGTGAGCACAACGCTCGCGCTGACGCGCTGGTCAACGCGGCGCTCGACGCCGCTGCCCGCTAAGCGCACGCTCGGTCGACTGCGCGCACTACGCTCTGGCTTGTGCTCGGTGCGCGCAACAGAGAGCTCGTCGCGCTGATACCGGCCGCACTGCTGGTGACCGCCGGGTTTGCGGCGATCTTCATCCAGAGCCAGGGCAAGGTGTCGAGCGTCTCGCTCACCTACGGCGCCGCCTTTCTCGCGCTCTGCTTGGCAGCGCATCTCGTGATCCGCCGCGCCACGCCCTTTGCCGATCCCTACCTGTTCCCGCTCGCCGCCATGCTCGCGAGCGTGGGCATCGTTGAGCTGTACCGGATCGGCAACTACCCCGGCGTCGCCGATTTCGCGCGCGAACAGGGCCAGTGGATGGTCGTCGGGCTCGTGCTGTTCTCGGTGACGCTCGTGGCGTTGCGCGACGGGCGCTACATGAAGCTCGAGAACTATCGCTATCTGATTGCGATCGTCGGCGTCGGCAGCCTGCTGCTACCGCGCCTGCCGGGGATCGGTGGCGAGGTGAACGGCGCCTACCTCAGCGTCCACGTCGGCTCGATCACGTTCCAGCCGTCCGAGCTCGGCAAGATCGCGATCGTCATCTTTCTCGCCTCCTACCTGCGCGATAACCGTCAGCTGCTCGTCACGGCGGGCAAGCGGGTTCTCTGGGTCACGCTACCGCCGATGAAGCAGTTCGGTCCGCTGCTCCTGGTCTGGGGCTCGGCGATGGGGGTGCTCCTCGTCACGCGGGAGATCGGGACATCGCTGATGTTCTTTGGCGTTTTCCTGGCCTTGCTGTACGTCGCCACGGGACGCCTGTCGTTTCCCTTCGTTGGGCTGTTGCTGTTTGCCGTTGGCGCCTACTACCTCGGCACGCACGTCGGTCACATCTATGCGCGTGTGCTCGACTGGGAGCATCCGTTTGACCCGACGCTGTTCAACAGCGGATCCAGCCCCTACGCGGGCACGAGCTTCCAGCTCGCGCAGTCGCTGTTTGCCCAGGCCGACGGCGGCGTGCTCGGCTCAGGCTTTGACCAGTCGATCCTGTGGCTCTCCTCCTCTCACGGACATGCGACCTCGATTCTGCCGATCCCCGAGAGCGACATGATCTACGCCGTCATCACCAATGAGGCTGGTCTGGTCGGCGCGACCGGCCTGATCGCCGTCTACCTGCTGTTCATCGCGCGCGGCCTGAAGGTCGCAACGCTCGCGCGTGACTCGTTCTCCAAGCTGCTGGCAACCGGACTGGCGTTCGTCGTCGCGATGCAGGTCTTTGTCATCGTCGGTGGCGTCACCGACCTGATCCCGTTGACCGGCGTGACCTTGCCCTTCGTCGCCTACGGCGGCTCGTCGGTGGTGATGAACTTCGTCCTGCTGGCGCTGCTGCTGCTCGTGTCGGACCGGGCACGGCGGCCGATCGAGTACGGCTGAGCGGTCAGCGCCGTCGCCCTGAGCCAAAGCTCTGCACCGCCGGCGCGACCGCGCGCAGATCGGCCCCGCCGGCGCGCTCGTCTGGATCGGGTGGCGAGTTGACCGCGCGCGCCGGCAGCTGGGCGAGTGATCCGGCGTCCGGGATCTCGGCAAGCTCGTCATCGAGCGTGCGTAGCTCTCGCACGAGCACGTTGATCGTCCCGCCGCCCGCGACTGGACGCTCGAGAAGGCCCTCGGCGAGGATCAGCGGCTCGGCGCGAACGATATGGCGACGGCGTTCGTAGAGCGTGGGGGCGACGATCAGGTTGACCACACCATGCTCATCCTCGATCAGCATGAAGACGACACCGCTGGCGGTCTCCGGCCGCTGGCGGGCGACGACGAGACCCGCCACTGAAACCGAAGCTCCATGCTGCAGGCGGGCCAGTTCTGCACTGGTGCTAACGCCGCCAAGGCGGGGACGCAGGATCGCCAGGGCATGGTCCTCGATGGTCACACCGCTCGTCGCGTAGTTGGCGAGCAAGCGTTCCCAGCGGCCCAGCTCGCGCAGCTGCGGCAGCGGGCCTCCTTCGAGCGCGAACGCGAGCTGTGTGCCTCCCGGGACACGCCGCCCGGGTGTAGCGACGCCGAGCGCCCACAGGGCGGCGCGACGGTTTCCCGCAAGCGCGTCACAGGCCCCCGACCAGGCGAGTTGCTCGAGCGAAGGCCGCGCTGCCGGCACCCTCGCAACGAGCTCGGCGATGCTGGTGAATGGTCCTTCGGCGACGCGCGCGGCGACGAGCGCCGCGACCTCCGCAGCCTGTACACCGCGCACGTAACCGAGGCCGATGCGAACCGCGCCCACCGCCTCGACGGTGCACTCCGCGCAGGAGGCGTTGACGTCAACGGCGCGTAGCTCGATGCCGCGCCGCTGGGCCTCGTGTACGAGGCTGTCAGGTGGGTAGAAGCCCATTGGCTGCTCGTTGAGCAGGGCGCAGAGGAACTCGGGCCCATAGTGCACGCGTAGCCAGCTCGACTGGTAGGCGAGCAGGCCGAAGGCGGCGCTGTGCGCCTTGGGAAAGCCGAAGCCGGCAAACCCCGCGACCATCTCCCAGACCTGCTGCGCGAGTCCGGGGTCGGCGCCGACATGATCGCGGGCACCCTCGACGAAGCGCTCGTGGTAGCGCTCGATTGCGACCGTCGCACGCTTGCGGCTCATCGCCCGGCGCAGCCCGTCGGCTTCACCTGGGCCAAAGCCAGCAAAAACCTGGGCGACCTCGAGCACCTGATCCTGAAAGATGATCGTGCCGAGCGTCTCGCGCAGGACCCCAACAAGTGAAGGATGCATGCAGGGAGGCTCGTAGGAGGGGTCTTTGCGCAAGCGCTGACGGCGCTCGATATAGGGGTTCACCGCGCCACCCTGGATCGGTCCGGGACGGATGATCGCTACCTGTATCGCGAGCTCCTCGAGGTTCTGCGGTCGGGTGCGCCGCAGCGACTGCATCTGCGCACGGCTCTCGATCTGGAACACGCCGGTCGTCTCGGCATCCTGGATCGCAGCGAATGTCGCGGCGTCGTCGAAGGGGATCCGCGAGAGGTCGATCCGCTCGCCGCGCGTGGCGGCAATCAGTTCGACGCAGCGCTCGACCGCCGAAAGCATGCCTAGGCCGAGCAGGTCGATCTTGAGAAAGCCGGCATCAGCGCAGGAGTCCTTGTCCCACTGCACGAGCTGGCGACCCTCCATCGCCGCTGGGACCACGGGGCAGCAGTCGATCAGCGGCCGTGTCGCGACGATCATTCCGCCCGGGTGCTGGGAGACATGGCGTGGCAAGCCGAGCGCTTCGCCGGCGAGCTGCTCGAGCCAGGCCCAGCGACCGCTGCGTGAACGCTCGCCGAGCGCGCTCTGGAGGTCGCGGTCTATTTGGTGGCCATACCCCTCGGCGCCGCGCGCGGCGCGCTCGATCTCGGCCGGTGGCAGCCCGAGCGCCTTGCCGAGTTCGCGGATCGCGCCGCGCGCGCGGAAGCTCGGGAAGGTTGCGACGAGCG
>Ga0302324_100001545_pt1 | contig 55493 bp, 45 predicted proteins | sample Palsa_T0_1_FD_201949 | JGI IMG/M metagenome (GOLD analysis project Ga0302324, IMG submission 201949) | Peat permafrost microbial communities from Stordalen Mire near Abisko, Sweden - Palsa_T0_1 | ecosystem: Environmental > Terrestrial > Soil > Palsa > Peat permafrost | place: Sweden: Abisko...
TCGAATAAGGCGACGCCCTCTCGGCCAATCAGCATTGGCTGTTCACGAAAGCGGCGTTCCTCGGAGAACTGCCACTCCCGCTGCATCTTGTCGCTCAGAGAAGCGAGAATCTGATCGGCGAAGATCATCCGCTCGTCTCGCAGCATGTCGAGGAAACGCGCTGCCGCCCAATGGAAACACTCTCCTTGCCACATCTGAATGGTCTTGAGCTTCTTTAGGAACGCAATATTTCGTTGCTCTGGGTTGTGAGAGTTAATCCGGGCTGGGACAAGATATTGATAGAAGAACTTTCTCTCGCAGGCATGAAGCTGCTGATCCCGGCTCATTGACCATGTGGAATGGTCGTTCGTGAAGCCTTGGCGGCTTTTCCAAGCTGGGACGACAGCAGCGTGCATAAGCCAATCAGCGCTTTTCCGGCTCCCGATTTTGGGTCGCGTCGAGAAGTGCTTGAAGGTCTTGCTCACCAAGGGAATTTCCGCCCTGTTGGCGGGCTGCGAGCATATCGGCGAGATCGTCCCCAAAGACGCCCTGTTGGATTTGCTCAAGGAGATCCAGAATCTCAGCCCGACTCTTCGTCCGCACGTCACTGGAAGGGACTTTGAACGCGAGTCCCACTGGCTTGCGCTGAGCGGCGTTCACGATGGAAAGGACATCGGCGTTGAATTTGTCCACGTCCACGCCGGCAGCGCGCAATTCCTCTGCGACTTCCTGCTTGGTCAGCCCGTCAGTATCGGCGAGGAATTCGTGCAGATTTCTGACGGTGTTCGAATATTTCTGGTTCATGTTCGTATGCTATTGATGGTTGCGATCACTTCGGCAGCAATCTCCTTCACTTCTCGTCGCAGTTGATAAATGCGTTTTACTGCGATTCCTGTGGCTCTCGCCACGTCATCGACGGATACTGCGCCGTCGTGAAAGGCTTTGACAAATCGTTGCAGCTCCTTGCTTCTTGCGATGCGTTCGTGTTCCAAGAGGGCCGAAAATATCGCTTGTTCGTAATCTTTGGTCTCAAGCTCTTCACTCGGAGAGGGGCGATGATCCAGGCGCTCGTCAAAAAAGTCGGGCTCGGCTGAACTGGTCAGCTTTGACTCCTTCTTCGCGTGCAAATTCCAGAGGATGCTTCGGACGGCTCCTTTGATCTGAACCAGGACGGAGTATTTCGGATTCAGCCGGCGCAACCCCTCCCAAAAGGCACTGATCGCTTCTTTCGCGATGTCTTCGGGCGTCTTCTCTTCGGGGAGAGGATTCCCCTCCGTCCAGAAATAGTGTGTTTTCGCCCAGTAGCGGGCATAAACCAGGACGCGCTGGCTGATGTCATCCCAGTCCAGGGAGCGTAATTTCATGATTTGTTGTTCGTCGAGGCTAGCCATCTCTTTTTCTTATAGGCTAAAAACTTACGCTTTTTGGGGAAAATTTCGCAGGAAGATTTTCACGGTCCAAAGCGGGGCGGTGCCAAGCCTTTGATTGGCGAGGGCGGACCTTCGGTCCTCATGACGAGCTTCGATCATCCCCGCCCTCCTTTTAAACCAATGCAAGATCAGAATACTGCAGAAAAACTGGAGCCCTCCGCTGCGGAGGACGGCTGCAAGCCCGCAAAGTGGTTCGCCGCGGTCGAGGATGTCCCGCTGGCGATCCCGGACCCGGCCGTATCCGTGCGGGTGCTCAAAAAGCAGGCGAACATCGCCGACGATCATGTGCTCGTGCGCGATCACAATTCACCGGATGACATGATCCTCAAGGACGACGAGATTGTGGACCTTCGGCAGGGAAATGTCTTCTACGCGATCGGCGCGTGTGAAGCCGCCCCGCGCGGCCACTGCACCGCCCCTGCCAAGCTCGCGATCAAGGTCGATGATCGTGTCGAGGAAATCGGTGTTCGGGCGCAGACCGGTGGTTCGGTGCGCGAATTGTTTGAACTGGCGAAAGGCGTTCAGCTTTTTCGCGACCTTCACAGCCGCGAAGACCAAGAGATCGGCGAAGACGATTCGGCCAATTTCGATGACGGTCCCGTCTTCTACACCCGCCATGAGGTGGAGGCTGAACTGTTCATCATCGTAAATAAAAAGCGCTTCACTGGCGCGGAAGGCGTAACCGAGCGCATGACGGGCCACGCCATCGCGGCTCTCGTCAGTCAGCAGCCGGGTGACACGCGCATCTATCGGCGGACTGCCGAAGGCCGCAAAGAGATCGCGCTCAACGAGACGGTGGACATTCACTGCGGCGACGAGTTCGACGTGGTGCGCAAGCAGGTACAAGGAGGCTTCGAGCCGAGCCGCATCGAACGCGAGCTGAACATCCTTCGCGCCAACGGCGCGAAGGTGACTTTCGTTGGCAACGGCGCACCATCGGTAATCTACCACGATCTGCCGGTTCGGCCGGGACATCCGGTGTCCACGATTGATGTCCTCGTGCCGGTGCCCGGCGGGTATCCCGGCCAGCATCTTGACCTGGCCTTCCTGCCGCATGGCTCGGCGCTGGTGGGGAAGGTGCCGGGCGCCGCTCAGGGAACGAGACAGAGCAACGGACAAATGTGGGTGCAAATCAGCTATCACCCGCACACCGGGGGGGGCGGGCCTGCGTGGAACAAGGACCTGCACGGATTTCATACCTACATCGACGAACTGATCGCGTGGCTCGACAAGGCGCAATGACGATGAACCATGTGAGCGACATGACGATGGACGACTCGCGGTGCGGCATTTTTCGGATCACCGATAAGTGCCGCGCGGGTTTGGAGCGCCATCTTTACAAGCGCTACCCGGATCAAGAGTGGGGCACATTCTTTCGCTTCGGCTTTCGGCGGACGCGGTGGGGAATCGCGCTCACCTTCATCGACGGCCTCTGGCCGCAAGCTGGCGACCTGAGGCGCGACAGTCCGATCGTTACGATCAACAGCGAATACAGTCTCCGCGCGGTCGATGCGGTCAGCGACAATCCGTTCGGCGTCGGAATGATTCATTCACATCCAGAGGGTGGCGGCACGTTCCCGAGTTCTCTGGACGACGATATGGATGGCTACTACTCAAAGCTCTTTGAGGGCTACTGCCCTGGGCGGCCTTATTGCAGTTTAATATTCAGCCGTTCAGTCGATGGACGGTTTCGGTTCACCGGCCGCGCACAGGTCGATGGACAGTGGCTTCCGGTAAATGAAATGCTGACGATAGGCGACGTGCTTCATCGCGAGAACGCTCAACAAGACCGTTTCTTTGCGGATGCCCCGGAGGGTTCCACGCTTTATTCGGGCGAGTCCGTCACGGCACGACTCGAAACGCTTCTTGGCAATGCGTCAGCCCGGCGTCTCCGTGGCGCAACCGTCGCCGTCATTGGATGCAGCGGCACAGGATCGCCTGCCATCGAGGCGCTCGCTCGCGCTGGCCTCTGCCGCTTTGTGCTGGTGGACCCACAGCGATTTGCGGCCTCAAATCTCGAACGGTTGCACGGAAGCACTATTGCTGACGCCCGCGCGAAGGAACCGCCATACAAGGTTGCGATCATGGCACGGATGATCCGCGAGATTAACCCAGCAGCAGAAGTCACAGCCCTCGTGGGAAATCTTCTCGACGGGGTTGTGCTCGACGAGTTGCTCCGCGCCGATCTGGTTCTGGGCTGCACCGACACGCAGCATTCACGCGCGGCGTTGGGGGACTTCGCAGCGCATTATCTTCTGCCGTCCATCGATGTCGGCGTGGTCTTTGAAGGCGCAAACGGGATGGTGCATGCTCAGGTCGGTCAATTCACGCGGTTCGGGCCGGGCCAGCCGTGCGGCTTTTGCGACGGCATGATCGATTCCAATGCTCTCGCAGTCGAATTCATGACCGAAGAGGAGAAAGAGTTGCGACGCCGAGCGGCGCATAATGCAAAAGCCACCGGCGTGGACGGCGGGCAGTATTGGAGTGGGGAAACACCTCCGTTGATCACGGTTGGTTACTTGACCTCGGCCGTGGGCAGCCTGGCCGCGGGCTACGCTATCGGCTGGCTGAGCGGAAAATTTTCAATGCCACACTCTCGATTCCAATTCGACATCAGCGCGCCCGAATTTGGTTTCGTGTGTATTGAGCGGAAGCGTATCGCCGCGTGTTCGTGCGGACGAACGCTCGGGTTTGCGGATCAAGCGAGAGCCGACCGTAGCGTCTCCATGCCGGCACATTGGCCGGTCGCATTCCTACTCGAGACTGAACCGCGGAACATCCTGCCTCCAGCGACAAAGCGCGCGCAGGCTGGCTGGCGTGAGCGCCTTGCAGCGTGGATTCGAAGATTGGCTTGCTAACGCCAAGCGGCTGTTCTACGAGATCGAATCCCGACGGGGTGCGATTCCCATTCCGATGTCGCGAAGAGGCAAAAATCGACGTGACAAAACGTGACAAACTTCGACGAACTTCGTGCCCCATTGGTGACCCTTTCAACTTGCGTCGAAAAAAGAATTAAAATGACAAGTGCTTCATCATCAATTACTTACGAAGCAGCAATCGGTCACGAAAAGGCTCGTGTCTTCGGGTTCGAGCCCCGTAGGCTCCGTAGGAGCATTTGACCTCGCTGACAGTTTCCCGACAGGCCGCCTCGACTGCCCGCCGTTAAAAGGGAGCCTATGAAAACTAAAGTTCTTTTGGATACCGACATAGGCTCGGATATAGATGACGCGGTATGTCTCGCATACCTGCTGGCGAATCCTGATTGCGAGTTGCTGGGGATCACCACGGTTACCGGAGAGGCGGAAGCACGCGCCCGGATGGCTTCCGCGCTTTGCCAGGTGGCGGGCAAGCGGGTGCCGATCCATCCCGGCGCGGAGCAACCCTTCCTCACCGCTCAGAAACAGCCTCACGCGCCCCAGGCCTCGGCTTTGGTTCGCTGGCCGCACGAAACGGGTTTTCCAAAGGGCGGGGCAGTGGAATTTCTACGGCAAACGATCAGGGATAACCCGAGAGAGGCGGTTTTGCTCGGGATCGGGCCGCTGACGAATATCGCCGCGCTGTTCGTGGCGGATTCCGAAATTCCGAAACTGCTGAAGGGCTTGGTGTTGATGTGCGGTGTGTTCACCAACCAGTTGCCCGGGGTGGGGCCGCTGGAATGGAACGCGCGGGTGGATCCGGTCGCCGCTGCCATTGTGTATCGTGCCGGGGCGAAGGTTCACCACTCGATCGGACTGGATGTGACCTGCCAGACGACCCTGTCCGCGTCTGAAGCGCGCCGCCGGTTCCAGGCGCCCCTCTTGAGGCCGGTGCTCGACTTTGCCGAAGTCTGGTTTGATCGATCCGACAAGATCACCTTTCACGACCCTTTGGCGGCGGCGACGATTTTCGACCAGACGATATGCGGCTTCGAGCGCGGCAACGTGGAAATAGAACTCCAAAGCGAGCGATTGGCGGGACTGACCCATTGGACTGCCGATCCGCGGGGCAGGCATGAAGTCGCGCTAAAGGTCGATCCGGAGCGCTTCTTTTCCCATTATTTTTCCTTCTTTTGAATGAAGCTCCGGTTTGATCAGCCCGGGGCCGGAGAGGATTGCCGCCGCCGCCGGTTTGGCGGCTTGCATCCGGATTGGGCGGTTGCTAAAAACGGTGCGCTCCGGAAAGGATAAATAACCCCGCGTGAATATTCTACAGACTTCCATCGAAGAAGCTGCCGCCACACTGCGCTCCCTGTCCGCGCTGGAACCGGCGCTGACTCGCGCCGCGGAAACCGTGAGGCGCTGCCTTCTGGACGGGCATAAACTCCTTGTCTGCGGGAACGGCGGCAGCGCCGCGGATGGAGCGGACTTCTCCACCGAATTCACCTGCCGTTTCAAGGAAGACCGGCGTCCCTTCCCGGCGATGAATCTCTCCAATGGAGGAAGTCTGGTTACGGCGATTGGCAACGACTACGATTTTGCGGAGGTTTTCGCCCGGCAGGTGCGGGCCTTTGGACAAGACGGGGACGTGCTCGTCGTTTTTTCGACCAGCGGACGCTCACCAAACATTGTGCGAGCGCTGGAAGAAGCCAGCGCCAATGGGCTCCAAAGCATCGCCTTCCTGGGCAGGGGCGGCGGCGCCGCCGCGGGCATGGCAACCGTGGAACTGTTGGTCCCGAATACCAGCGCGGCGCGAACCCAGGAATCGCATAAATTCATGCTTCACGTGATCTGCGAAATGGTTGACGGAGACCTCGCCCGCGGCTGATCCGGGGAAGCGCCGGCGCCCGTCTGTCCCCCCATGCAAACAACACCCGATCTCATTCACATCGGCTCCCTGAAGAGTTGGATGGCGCCGGAGTGCCTTTCCATCAACCGCGCCCCGATGCGGGCGACGGCTTATCCGTTTCCCTCGGCGCGGACCGCGCGAAGCCTGGATCGGGCAAAGAGTCCCTGGTTCCAACTCCTCAACGGCCAATGGCAATTCAAGGCGGCTAACAGGCCCGAAAACGTCACCCTGGCGGACGTGGCGGCGGAAGGCGACCGCGCAAGCTGGGATAGCGTGGAGGTCCCCGGCAATTGGACGCTCCAAGGCTACGGCTTCCCCCATTACACGAACGTGCAGATGCCCTTTCCGGACGAACCGCCTTTCGTTCCGGAAGACAACCTCGCGGGCATTTATGCCAGGGCATTCTCCGTGCCGGAGGAGTGGCGCGGACGCCGCGTCGTCATTCACTTCGGTGGCGCGGAAAGCGTCCTTTATGTTTACGTAAATGGCCATGCGGTGGGCATGAGCAAAGACTCCCGCCTTCCGTCCGAATTCGACATTTCGCGATTTGTGGCGTTCGGCCAGAAGAATCTGGTGGTCGCGGTGGTGGTGAAATGGTCGGATGCCTCTTTCATCGAAGACCAGGACCAATGGTGGATGGGGGGCCTGCACCGCGAGGTTTATCTTTATTCGACAGGCCCGGTTCACATTGCCGACGTATTTGCGGTCGCAAGCCTCGAAAACGGCTATGTGGACGGACGCCTCAAATTGAAGGTCAAAGCAGGCTTCCCCCGCCAGCCCGAGAAAGGCTGGCTGGTGGAAGCGCAACTTTTCGATCCAAAAGGGAAAGCTGTTTTCAAAAAGGCGCTCCGGTCGGCTGTTCCCGCCGGCAGCCCGTCAACGTGGCCGCGGCTGGAGGCGGAGTTCGACCAGCCGGTAAAAAAGCCGCTGCCCTGGTCCGCCGAGACGCCCCATCTTTATACTCTCGTCGTGACGCTCAAGAGTCCGGACGGGAAAAACAGAGAGTCCACCGCCGTGCGGCTCGGGTTCCGATCCGTGGTAGTGAAAGACCGCATGCTTCTTGTCAATGGCAGGCGGGTGCTCATCAAGGGGGTCAACCGGCACGATCACCACGATACGAAAGGCAAGGCGCTTGACCGCGAAACCTTGCGGCTGGACGCGGTGACGATGAAGCGCTTTAACTTCAACGCCGTCCGCACTTCGCACTATCCGAACGACCCTTACTGGCTGGACCTGTGCGACGAGCTCGGGTTATATGTGATCGGCGAAACGAATCTGGAGGCGCACGCCTTCTACCAGCAGGTCGCGCGCGACCGCCGCTATGCCTCCGCCTTTCTCGAGCGGGCGTTGCGCATGGTCGAGCGCGACAAGAATCACCCCTCTGTCATCCTCTGGTCGCTGGGCAACGAGACCGCCCACAGTCCGAACCACGATGCCATGGCCGGCTGGATTCGCGGTTATGATCCAAGCCGTCCGCTTCACTTCGAACCGGGCATCTGGGTGCAATGGGCGGAAAAACAACCGGCTGGGAAAATATACGATTCGGGTTACCGGGTAACGGACATTGTTTGTCCGATGTATCCGTCCATCGACACCCTTATCGAATGGGCTACGGATGAATCGCATCCCGATCGCACCCGGCCGCTCATCCTGTGCGAATATTCGCACGCGATGGGCAATAGCAACGGCTCGCTGGCCGATTACTGGGATGCATTCGAAAAATATCCGGGGCTGCAAGGCGGTTTCATCTGGGAATGGATCGACCACGGCCTAAAACAAAAGACCAGGGACGGCCAGGAATATTGGGCGTACGGCGGCGACTTCGGCGACACGCCCAACGACCTGAACTTCGTCTGTGACGGCCTCGTCTGGCCGGACCGCGCACCGCACCCCGGAATTTACGAATTCAAGCATCTCGCGCAGCCTGTGAAAGCGACCGGATTCAACGCCAGGACGGGCGTCCTGGAAATCAAGAACCAGCAGGACTTCGCCACCCTCGCGTGGATTCGCGGCGAGTGGGAACTCAAGGTGAGCGGCCGCACGGTGGCGAATGGCAAACTCCCCATTTTGAAGACAGCGCCCCGGAGTGTCGAAAAACTCAAGCTCAAACTGCCGGTCCTCGCGGTGGAAGCCGGCCAGGAAGCATTCTTGCATCTCCGGTTCCGCGCGGCAGCCGCCACCGCGTGGTGCAAGAGCGGCCACGAGGTCGGGTGGGATCAGGTCGCCGTTCCGCTAAAAGTCCGAAAGCATGCCGGGCCGGCCATGGCCGCCAAGCGCGGCGCCGGGCCGCTTGCTCTCGATGAGGGCAACGGCGTTTTCACCGTGGAAGGCGGCGCTATCCAACTGGTCGCTTCGCGGGGCGCCGGTTTCATTGAAACCTTGCGCTGGCACGGGGAAAACATTCTGGTTTCCGGCCCAAGGTTGCAGATTTGGCGCGGCCCGATCGACAACGACGGAATCAAGGGCCTGCCCGACCAGGGAGGGCGTCCGCTGGGCAAATGGCGCGAAATGGGGCTGGATAAGATCGAGTTGAAAACAGTGTCGGCCAAAGCCAGGCGGAATAAGGATGGAAGCATCACCCTCCTGTTCGAGCACCTCGGCGCCTGCGCCGCTTCCGCCAAAGCCGTGCGGCACCGGCACAGCTACACCCTCTCGCCCGATGGCCGCATCCAGGCCGAAAACATCTTTACCATCGACAAAGCCATCCCCGGCCTCCCGCGTCTGGGCGTGGTTCTCACCCTCCAGCCCGGTTTCGAGAAACTAGCCTGGTTCGGACGCGGCCCCTTCGAAAACTACAGCGACCGGAAGCGCGCCGCTCTCGTCGATCTCTATAAAAGCACCGTCACCGGCCAATACATCCCCTACATCATGCCTCAGGAACACGGCAACCACACGGACGTCCGCTGGCTCTCGCTGAGGAACGGGAACACGGGGCTTCTGGTGGAAGCCGCGGGTCCGCTCGAGTTTTCCGCCAGCCACTACACAGCCCACGACATTGACGCCGCCCACCACACTTATGACCTTAAACCGCGGGCGGAAGTCATCCTCAACCTCGATTACCGCCAGCGCGGTCTCGGAACGGGCAGTTGCGGTCCAGGCCCTCTCGCGCAATACCAGATCAAGCCGGGCCGGTACGCGTGGAGCTACACGCTTCAGCCGCTCGGAACCGGATCCGCGCGTCCGCTATGAAGCCGCCGCGGGCAGCGCGGCGATGTGTTGATACGAGGGATTCGCCTCTTGAATTTTCTGAATCGCGGCGATCTCCCGCCAGGTGGCGGCCAGCCCGTGCGGGCACGGCGCCAGGTCCTGTTTGATGAGCCGGTGCAATTCTCCCAACCGGTAACACGGCACCGCGGCATACATGTGGTGCTCGATGTGGTAGTTCATGCGCCAGTAGAGGAATCCGACGATCGGGTTGAGTGTAAAAGTGCGGCAGCAGAGACGAAAGTCCGGCACCTTGTCCTGCAAACCGATGTGCTGCGTGTTATTGCACAGGAAGAACAGCCAACCGCCGTAAAATGGGGAGAAGGTGATCAGCACCGGCAGAAGCCATAACTTGAGGGCGATGGATAAAACGAGGATCAAAAAGTGACCGAGCAACAAGGTGCGCGCCCAGTTTACGGGAGCCTTGCGCTTCTCCGGCGCGGACTCCGGAAAAACGGTTAACTCCCATGCGCCTTTAAATCGCCCGCGGGCGATGCGGACGGCAGATCGAATATCGTAGAGCGCTCGGCGCGGATCGATAAATCCGAACAAAAAGAAATGGCGCACCATGAGATGGATCGGCAGGACCACTTCCAGATCGTCGGGCTGATGGAGCGTATAGCGATGGTGCCGGGCATGGCTGCTCTGGAACATCTCGTGATTGTTCCACCCGAGAAAGGCGACGACGCGGGCAAACAGGACATTGAGCGCCTTGGTCTCAAAGACGGTGCCGTGTGTGAGTTCGTGCACGGCATTGATCATGAAGGAGGCGACCATTCCGTGAAGAAAGACGAGCAATACGGTGGCCTCCCAATGCCAATGGTAAAAAGAGTACATCGACGCGCCCAGGGTGAAGGCGTAGCAACCCAGAAACCCGAATGTTTGCAATCCTCCCAGCACGTCACTCTTTTCGTGCAGGCGCTTCCTGTCATCGGGAGCCAGCGGAGTTCGATACCAGGTGATGGCGGGGGCCTTTTGTTCGTCCATGCGGCAAGTGTCGCACCGCCGGCGGACGGTTGCGTTCACGAGAGCAGTAACCTACGATTGTGAACATGGCGAACCCGCGAGTTCTCAACCGTGAACGGAATATATGGCGCGGCGAAGCCACCCGCATCCCCGGACTCCGGATGTTTGGCCACTACCACTACCTTGCGGCCCGGTCGGGACTGGCCAGGCATCAGCACGAGGATGCGCTCGAAATTTGCTACCTGGCGCGGGGCGAGCAGACCTACCGGGTGGGAAAGGAAATCTACCGTCTGCGCGGGGGCGACCAGTTCGTGACATTTCCCGATGAATGGCACGACACCGCCGGCGAGCCGCAGCAGAAGGGCGAGCTTTACTGGATCATCCTGCAAAACGCCGCTCTCCCGGAAAATGCGCTCCAGCTTCAACCCGTGTTGAGCCGGGAACTTTTACGGGGACTAAACCGGTTGCCGGCGAGGCGGTTCCGCGCCGCGCCGGGAGCCGCGGAATGGCTGATAAAAATCGAGACGGCGCTGCTGGGCAAAAAGAGCGGCCGCGGCCAGCTCGTGGCGGCCTTCGCATTGCACCAGTATCTGCTGGCGACCATTCAGGCCGCTGCCGAGGCGCTCGAAAAAGCGCCCCGCCGCCGGGTGCGCGAGTCAATGGACTGGATGGAGGCGCATCTGGACGAGCCGGCGCGCATACGCGAAGTAGCGGAAGCCGTGGGATGGTCGGAAGCGCATCTCAAAGCCGCTTTTCGCAAGGAGACGGGCCAGACGCCGCACGATTATTTCCTGCGGCGCAAAGTAGCCAAAGCCCGTCACTTGCTGGCGGTGGAAAAGCGAGCCGTCACCGAAGTGGCGCTGACCCTCGGTTTCTCCAGTTCACAACATTTCGCGACTGCGTTCCGAAAATTCACCGGACAGACTCCCAGCAGCGCGCGGATGTGAGTAATAATGAGGAGAGGTCATTTCGTCACCAGCGCGGTGAACGGGGCGACGTAGGCGGCGAGATAGACCAGCGCGCCCATAAGAGCGGCGAGGAGTACGCTGGGCAAAAAAACATAGCGAAGGATGCGCCCCTCATGGCCGTACCAATTGGTGGCGGTGCTGGCCACGACGATGCTTTGGGAACTGATCATCTTGCCCATGACTCCTCCGCAGGTATTGGCCGCGCACATGAGGACCGCGCTGATGCCGATCTGCTGCGCGGTGATTTTTTGCAGGCTCCCGAAGAGGACGTTGGCCGAGGTGTCCGAACCGGTGATGGCCGCGCCGATCCAGCCGAGAAGCGTGCCGAAGAATGGATAGAATGGCCCGGTGTGGGAGAACGCGAGGCCAAGGGTGCCGTCGGCGCCGGAGTATCGGGTGACGTTGCCGAGCGCGAGCATGGCCGCGATCGTGAGAAGCGAGAGCCGGATGCGCCAGATGGTTTCGAAATAGATCCTGATCCACTCGCGCGGCGAGTAGCCCGTGATAAAACCGATGAGGATCGAGGCAATAAAAATGCCGCTGCCCGTCGCGGAAAAAATGTGGAATTTGAAGACGGCCTTGATCGGCGCGGCGTTGGCGAGATCGACCGGAGGCACGCGGCGGATCAGGTTATGCAGCCACGGCATATTGAACTCGGCGGCGAAAATCCGATCCAGCGCGGCCTGAATTTGCGGCACTCCCCAGATGAGGATGAGGATGGTAAGGACACCCCAGGGAAGCCACGCCTCGAAAATGCGCCGGGCCGGTTCGGCCGATCCAACGGCGGGACCGGGTTTGGTGGCGGGAACGAGATTGCCCTCCGCGTCGAAGCAGCAAAGTTCGCGCGGACGCCAGACGCGCAGGAGCGCCACCAGCGCGGCGATGCAGGAGAGGCCGGCCACGGGCGCGGCCAGCCAGGGGCCGTGATACGTGGCGAGGAGAAACTGCGGAATGGTGTACGAAAGGCCCGCGACCAACGCGGCGGGCCAGATGCCGAACAGCCCGCGCCAGCCTGCCAGCATGCCGACGATGAGAAACGGAATGGAAAAGGAAAACGCGGCGAGGAGCGCGCCGACCGTGGCCGAGAGGGCGCGGACATCGAGATCGGTGACCTGTTGCAGCGTTGTAAGCGGTATGCCGAACGAACCGAAAGCGACTGGAGCGGTATTGGCGACGAGCGCCAGCCCGGAAGCGTGAAGCGGGCGGAACCCGACCTGGATCAGGATCGCCGCGGTGATGGCTACGGGCGCGCCAAAGCCCGACATGCCCTCGAGGAACGAGCCAAAGGCGAACGCGATGAGGATGATCTGGATGCGCGGATCGGGCGCGATATGGGCCAGGCTGTGGCGCAACACGTCGAAGAGTCCGCGCTGCACGGTTAGCTGGTAGATGAAGATGATGTTCAGCACAATCCAGCCGATGGGGAAGAGGCCATAGCCCGCCCCGTAAACCGCGCTGGCCGCCGCGTAGGCGACCGGCATGTGATAGAGGCCGATGGCGAGCGCCAGGCAGGCGCCGAGCGCCAGAAACGCCGCGAGGTGAATGCGGACGTTGAACCCGGCAATCAGGCTCAAAAGCAGAATGGCGGGAATCGCCGCGAGGAGCGCCGAGGCATAAATGCTGCCGATCGGATTGTAGAATTGCGACCAGATGGGCATGGGAACTTCAGTCTGAAACTCGGCGGGCGATCAACCGCCGCCCTGGTTCGGAGCTGCAATGGGAGCACCCCACGGGGCGAAGCCGGGAACCTTGAGCCGCCGTTTGAAAACCTGCGTGCCGTCGGTGGCGTAAAGAACGTCGAAATGCCCGCCGCCGAAGCAGAGGCTTCGCACCGGTCCGCACGGAGTGGGCAGCGGCAGGATCGCGCGCACGCGGCCATTCTGGTCACAGACCTGGACGCCCATTCGGGTCGCCACATAGAGATTGCCATGCGTATCGACGGCGAGGTCTTCCGCGCCGCTGTCGTTAGGGATGTCGGTCATATGCAGCCAATAAAAGGACTGCTTGTCCGCGAACGAGCCATCGGCCCCGACGATGTAGCTATAGACCCACTTGGTGCTGTTCTCGGCCGCGTAGAAAAGTGAGCCGTCGGGCGAAAAAGCGAGCCCGGAAGCGGAGAGGAGTCCGCGATCGATAACCTTCTTTTCGCCGGTCGGTTTGATCTGCCAGATCTGGCTGGGCATATCGCTGTGCTCGCCCGGCTCGCTGACGTAAATCGTGCCGTCGTGGGTAACGACGATGCCGTGGCCGGCGATTCCGTTCGCGACCACGCGGGTGGCGCCAGGATCGAGCGCGACGATCTTTTTCTCGCCAGCGTCGACGCCGTAAAGCGTGCCGTCCGGGCCAAACGCTTGGCCGACGATACTGCCTCCGTGCTCGAAGACAGCCGGCTTATCGTCCGCGCCGAGGTGGTAGACCGCGGCGGCGGGCGCATCACTCAGATAGACCTCTCCCCTGGCGTTGGCGACGAGCCCGGCCGCGGACTGGAAGGATTGGGGGATCTTCTGCCAGCCCTCTCCCGGCACCGTGATTTCCTGGAGCGTGCTGTTGCGCGAGATCCCGGCCTTGACCGGCGCCGGGTAATCGCGCCAGAGCCAGCGCATCACGTCGGGGAAAATCACCGCTCCGGGCTTGCCGGCGTGGCCATGGGTGCCCCATGCGTGGGCGACATCATAGCCCGCGAAACTGAGGGCCGACTCCATGTTTAGATTGGCATCGTACCAGGAGCCGAAGAGCGGGTTCCACGCGTCAGCCGAGCCGTCTTCCAGGAAAATGCGGATCGGCTTTGGATCCGTCTTGCGGATCAGCACCGGGTAATCGTTCCCGCCGCGCATGGAAACGAACGTCCCAATGACGGAGTAAACACGGGTGAACTGGTCAGGCCGGCGCCAGGCCAGGGTGAAGGAACCGATGCCGCCGGTACTGCCGCCGGTGGTGGCATGGTCATTGCCGTCGGGCGAGAGGTTGATCGCCCGCCCATCGTGGGTCTTCAGCTTCCGCACGTCGGGCAGCAGCTCATTCAGCACAAAATCCGGAAAGTGGTCGTTCGTGCTGTCGAACTCGTAGGATCGGTTAAAACGGGCCACCCGGCGCTTGGGAGTTCCCGCCGGATCCTTCCAGACGGCGCCGGGGGAGATGCCAACGCCGATGATGACAGGCACCTCCTTTTTTGCGATGAGGTTGTCGAGCACGGTGCCCTCGTAGCTGCCCAGGCCGTCGAGCTTGATCAGCAGGCAGGCGGGCTTCGCGGGATCGTACTCGGCGGGAACATAAACCTGGAAATTGTTCTCCGTGCCGGGATAAATCGTTGAATCCGTTATGACGCCATGGAGAAATTCGCCGTGCGGGACCTTGGGGTCCGAAGCGCTCTCGGGCAGGAAAGGGCCCGAAAGTTCGGCCTGGATTTTTTGCACCAGTTGGTCCGCCGGAGAAGCGGCCGGCGCGGGGGTCTGCCCTTTGGCGGTCGAAAGCGCAATGAGCAGCAGAGCACCAGGAAGGAACGAGCGAAGCAGAGCGCAATTTTTTTTTGTCATTATGAACCGGGAGGGGTGGGAATTCGAATTTGCCGGGCTGCGCGTTCGGCGGCGCGCTCCAGCAGATTTGCGGCGTCGCGCATCGCCTCGGCCAGTGTGGATGGCTGGTCCAACGGGAAAGTTGCATCGAAAAGCTCGTCGAGGCGAGCATCCTTTGCGACGGAACCTGCGAAAGCCACCACCGGCTTCTTGTGCTTGCGCGCGAGCAGCGCGATGCCCGCGGGCGCCTTTCCCTCGAGGGTTTGGGCGTCGAGGCTTCCTTCGCCGGTGGCGATGAGATCGCTGGCCGCGACCGCCGTTTCCAAATCGAGCGCTTCCGCCACCACTTCAAATCCGGGGCGCAGCGTGGCCTGGCAAAAGGTCAGCAATCCGAATCCGAGTCCCCCCGCCGCGCCGGCTCCGGGATTTTCCCGGAAATCGCAACCGAGATCGAGCGCCGCCACTTCGGCGAGATTTTCCAGGGACTGTTCGAGTATTTTTATGACCTGCGCATTTGCTCCTTTTTGCGGGCCGTAGGTCGCGGTCGCCCCCCGGGGACCGAGAAGCGGGTTGCGCACATCGCTGGCGGCGACCATCTCGGGGAGGTCGAGCGCGTCCGGCGGTTCGATGCGCGTGAGGGCCAGCAGATTGGACGGGATCGGTTCGAGTTCCTCTCCGTCGCTCGTCAGGAAATGGAAGCCCAGTGCGGCCGCCACCCCCATCCCGCCGTCATTCGTCGCGCTCCCGCCGAGGCCGACGATGATCTTCTTCGCGCCCCGGCCACTGGCGTTGGCGATCAATTCGCCCGTGCCATAAGTGGTGGCTCGGAGCGGATCGCGCCCGCCCGCTTCCACACAGCGGAGACCGGAAGCTTCGCTCATCTCGATGATCGCGAGCTTTTCTTCCTCGATCCACGCATAGCGGGCGGGGACCTGGACGCCCATCGGGCCGGTTACCTCCAGAGTGATCCAGCAGCCGCCGCGAGCCGCGCGAATGGCTTCCGCCGTCCCCTCCCCTCCGTCCGCGACGGGAACGGTTTTCATCACAGCTTCCGGCCAGACTCTTAAGAATCCCTTCCGGATCGCCTCCGCGGCTTCGGGGGCGGTCAACGAGCCCTTGAATTTATCGGGCGCGATGAGGATGCGCATTATCGGGTCAATGACTCTCCGCGCTAGGAGATCAGGTTCTCGTGGATATATCGGAAGCTCTTCGCCAGCGAATCCACCGGATCGCCCGGGCAGGTATCCTGCTCGACAACGTACCATTCACAGCCCGCGGCCTCGGCGGCGAACACGATCTTTTTGAAATCCAGGACTCCCACCCCGATTTCGCACCAGTTTGGAGCACTCTGAGGCGTCGTCTGGTAATCCTTCAGGTGAATAATGGGAAGACGCCCTGCCAGCTTCCGGCACCATTCCAGGTTGTCTCCGCCTCCATACTGCACCCAGTAGGTGTCCAACTCCCCTTGGAGAGCCTCCGGCGACGTGCCGTCGTAAATCAGATCCAGGATTATCTTCCCGTCCAGTTTGCGAAACTCGTGGTTGTGATTGTGATAACAGAGAATCTGGCCCGCGGCAGCCAGGGTTTCCCCCGCTCTTTGCAGGGATTTGATCCAGGCATGGACGGCCTCCGCGTTCGAAAGGTCAATACCTGCCGGGTGCGGATAGGCTGTGATCTTGCAGCCAAGCGCCTTCAAACGCTCCACCACCTTCCCGGGATTATTCAGGATTTCCATGCTCGGCTCGTGGGTGGCGCAGCAGGTCAAGCCGTTATCATCCAAAATCCGGTTTAGTTCCGCTTCCGAGATCGGCCCCAGACCGCTTGCCTGCACCGCGGTGTAACCTGCCTCGCGAAGGCGCTTTAGAGTCTTGGCGATTCCCGCCGGATCCTTGAGTGAATCCCGGCAGGTGTAGAGTTGGGCGGCGACTTGATTGATTTTCATGAGATGTCATGCCGGGACCTGGCCGAAAGCGAGATTCTCCGGAAGCGGATCAGGGCGAACCATGCCGGAGTTCATCTCGATGTGCTTTCCTTGGGCGGAGGCTTCGTGAATTGCGTGCATGATGTCCAGCACGTGATAAGCCGTCCGGTCGTTGGCTCGGTGAGGGCGGCCGGAGCGAAGCGCCATCGCCATATCCGCCAGCCCAAGTCCGCGCCCGTCTTCCCCGTATCCAAAATTGGCCGCGATCTCCTTCCAATCTTTCTCACCGGACTTTTTGAGTAAGACCGCTCCCCCAAAGCCATTGGGGTCCGGAACTCCCAGCGTGCCGCCCGTCCCGTAAATTTCGATGTGCGGAAGGTTGTGCCCTCCCGGAACGTCAAAACTCGTGATGATGGTGCCGACCGGTCCGGACGCGAAATCCAAAACGCCGGCAATGTGAGTTGGCGTTTCCACGTCGATGAGCTTTCCCCGGTGTGGCTCGCTCGTGATCATCCGTTGTTTCGACGAGATGCGCGCTGATCCCGTCACCCGGCGCACGGGGCCGAGCAGCGTCGTCAGCGCCGTGAGATAGTACGGGCCCATGTCGAACATCGGCCCCCCTCCCGCCTGGTAAAAGAAAAATGGATTCGGGTGCCAGCCTTCATGCCCGCCTCCCATCATAAAGGCCACCGCCGCCATAGGTGTGCCGATCGCGCCCTCGTCCAACAGCTTGCGGCAGGTCTGCAGGCCGGCTCCTAGAAATGTGTCCGGAGCGCAACCCACACGGAGGCCATTGGAACTGGCCACATGCATGATCTCCGCGGCAGCCTCCCGGCCTGCCGCCAGCGGCTTCTCGTTATAGACCGACTTGCCGTGTCGAAGCGCGGCCAGGGCCACCTCGGCATGCGCGGCGGGGATCGTTAAGTTGAGCACGATCTCGACCTCCTTATCCTCATACAATTGCTTCGGGCTGAGGACGCGAGGAATATTGAAGGCCTTGGCCTGTAATTCCGCGCGACTTTCATCGAGGTCAGCCACGGCAACGACCTCGATGTTTTCAAACCTGGCCAAATTTTTCAGGTACCTGGTGCTGATGTTGCCACAGCCCATGAGACCGATGCGGGTTTTCTGAGTCATTTTAGGAGGAATCCTTTCACCGGCGTTTCCTGCCAGGCTTCCGGTCCTGACGGTTAATTTTATTCCGCGGAAAAAGCAAGCGATTGCGTCTCTAAACCCCGGCGCACGAACGCCAAAAGTGAACCATCCGCGCGTGCCCGGCCGGTGAAGGATGAACCCCGTCAGCCGCCCAATACTGCGGCGGGGCTTCTTTCAACGCCTTATCGAACATCTCCTGAAACGGCACCCGCGCCGCGCGGAATTCATCCGACAGGCGCGTCACGATCCGCTGCCGGCCGCGAATGTCATCCCGCCACTTGGCAGTCACCACACCGCACGGGAGCACAAAGGGCTCGCATAACACGATCCGCACCCCGGGCAACCGCGCCCGCGTATATTCCAGCAGCATCCGGTAAACCTGCTCGAATCGATCCAGTTCGACTCCATTACGCGACCCGAACTCATGCCAGGTGTCGTTGACTCCTATCAAAATACTGATCCAGTCCGGCTGCAAATTCACACCATCGGACTTCCATCGGGCATAGAGATCGACCACCCGATTCCCGCCGATCCCGCGATTGAACATGCGAAGCCCGAGCTGGGGATACTCCGCAAGCAACGCCCCCGCCAACTGCCCCGCGTAGCCGCTCCCCAGCGCCCCGACATCATTAGCCTTGTCCTGGGACGCGCGATTCCGTTCGCAGTCGGTGATCGAATCACCTTGAAAAAGAAATACCTGGTTTTGTTCGATGTTCATTGAATTTCCGCCCATTTTAACGCCTTTCGCCGCCCAAATGAGTTTACGGTCCTCCGATCGCGTTGCGGCGGATCACATCGCTGTAAAATTTTGCGCTGAGCTTCGGAATGCGCTCCAATGTTCCATAGTTTACATAGCAAATGCCGAAGCGTCTCGTGTAGCCGAACGCCCATTCAAAATTGTCCATGAGGCTCCAGAGAAAATAGCCTTTTAGCGGATAACCTTCCGCCACGGCGCGGTGCGCGGCTATAAAATGTTGCTGGAGATACATGACGCGGGCCGTGTCCCAGATTTCGTTCCCGGCGTCCGGCCGGTCCAGGTTCGCGCATCCATTCTCCGTGATATAAATGGCCGGCGCGTTCCATGCTTCCGTGATAAGCCGCGACGCCCAATAAAGGACGGATGGGCCAACGAACAGCCACGGCATGGTCATGCGCGGGTAGCTCTCGTCGAACGGAATTTGCGCCCAGCCGCGGGGCGACCCGGGATCATGCCGGATATAAGTTGGGGCGTAGAGGTTCACGCCCACGAAGTCGAGCGGGGTGTGGATCACGCGCATCTCGTCCTCCGTAAAGACAGGGGCATCGGCTCCTTGTTGTTCCAGGTAGCCAGGATGATAGGCGCCCTCCAGGATAGGCGTCATGAACATTCCGGAGAGTTCCCGCATCGCTTCGCGCGCAGCGTCAATATCCTGCCCGGTCTCGCGCACGGGAACACAGCCGGGGAGGTTTTCCGCGAGGCCGATTGGCACAGAGCCGCCGCACGCCGCGCGGAGAGCCTGCGCGGCAAGACCGTGGCCGTAGATGGCATGGTGCCGGGCCTGGTTGAGCACCTGCAGGCTCGCGTGTTTGCCTGGGGCGAAGAGTTCGGCCGAGGCTCTGTATCCTTTGTCTATAAAACACATAAACTCGTTGGTGGTGAAAAAGCCGCGCACACGGTCGCCCAGACGCTTGCCGATGACAGCGGCATAATCGCCGAAAGCGTGCGCGCAATCTTTGGACTCCCATCCACCAAAACGATCCTCGAGCGCCTGGGGCAGATCCCAGTGAAACAAGGTCGGCCATGGCTGGATGCCCGCGGCCAGAAGCTCGTCAACGAGCCGCTGGTAAAAGTCGAGGCCGGCCTCATTGATCCTGCCGGCGCCTTCGGGAAAAATGCGCGGCCACGAAATCGAAAAGCGATAAGCCTTGAGGCCGAGCGCCTTCATCAATGCCACATCCTCTTTGTAACGGTGATAATGATCGACGCTCACGTCGCCATTCTGATCCATGGCGATGGCGCCGGGCCGCCGCGAAAAGGTATCCCACACAGACGGGCCGCGCCCATCTTCCTTTGCGGCGCCTTCGATTTGATAAGCCGCCGTGGCGGCGCCCCACAGGAAATCGTTCGGAAATGGACAGTAGAGATTATTCATAGGGATTATTGGTTCGCGGGGAATGCCTTTCTCAATGCCTCAAGCCGGCCTGTTCCGTCAAGCCTGTCCGGCAGGAGGTACGCGCCTTCCGTCCATTCGTTCCAGGCATTGATCGTGAAGAAAGGAAACTTGGGCTTGGTCTCGCGGAGATAGTCTTTCATGGCATGCAGAGAGCGCGAAAACGCCTCCACCGTATTGCCTTCCAATACGGGCAGCCAGGGGTAGCCGCGGTTCTCGTAAAGATCCGTGGGGCAACAGCGGGGGGACGAGTCCCAGCCCGTGGTGACATTGGCGATGTACGGCGCGTCAAATTGCTTTTCGAGCACGGGCCACGCGGCGATGTTCGCCGCCATCGCCTTCTCGTAGGAGCCCCGCGGAAAGGAATCCTCGTGGATGGGATAATGATCGTACCAGTTGTAGGAAGCGACGCTGTCGATGTTCAGCTTCGAGAGAATCTCCCGCACGGGAGCGGCGGCGCCGAACCTGCCGACGATCGCGTTGAGATGAATCTCGCCGCAGCCGCTCTTCCGCGCCCTCTCACGGAAACCGGCGAGCTCTTTGGCGACCCCATCCAACCCGCCAAACCCTCCGATGAAGTTGGCCATGTCATAAATGGAGAAATACAATTTCCCCTCCAGGCGCAGGTAATTCGGCTGGGAAAAATAGTCGTTTATGACCTTTTCGGTGAACCGGGCAAATCCTTGCGCGGTCACTTTGCCATCCACGAGCATGGCATCGCGCCATGCGTCGTCACTGAGCCGGATCGGGTGCCAGTTGTGCCAGTTATGGTTCGCCCACATCAGGGCGAACTTGAGCCGCTGCCGGTTCGGCGCGCGCAGAAACCCGCTCTCGAGCGCGCCGTTCAGGAAAGGGCCATCCTCATACCAGTAGTAATCGTAGATGAAGGCCGTCAGCCCGGAGTCCGCCGCGAGGTCCACTTCGCGCCGGCTCCACTCCGGGTCGGACTCGTCGAAACAGCCCCAGTCCGGTTGGACAGGCTGCCGGTGCCCGCGGTAGCGGGGTATCGCCGTTTTCACGAGCTCCCACTCCGTCCAACCGGAGCCATGCCAGCGGTCGTTCCGCGGGTCGCGGTGCCATTGCGGGAAGTAATAAGCGGCGATTTCGAGATTGCCCATGTCGTGTGAAATATAGGCGGCTATTCTCCTGCCTGGCTGTCGGCAGCCTTTGGGAGAGGCTCCAGCACCTGTTGCGCGGCTTTTAACTGCGCGTGCAAATCCTCATACGGAACCTTCTGGACGGCCACCCCCCGGCGCAAGGCCAGCGATGCGGCGTGGACACAGGATTCAGCGAGAATCATGAAAACAGGTTCCATTCTTATGGAACCGAAAGCAATATGGGAGGCGGACAAACAAAAAGGGACAAACAGGTTCTCGCATTCGCCGGCGCGCGGAATGAGCGCGCGATAGGAAATAGGATACGGCGGGCCGGCAGGCGCCTGCACGTCTCCTTCGTTCAAGACCTTTCCATCGCGGACAAAGCGCTGGCAGTTGTGCGAATCCATCGTGTAGGCAGCCAAAGCGACGGGATCGTCGACCGTTTGCGCCCCCGTGCAATGGTGTTCGGTCATCACCACATCGCCGGCGAGCCGTCGCGCTTCGCGGACGTAGAGCGCGTGGGAGAATCCGCCGTAGCCGGTGAATTCGTTCCCGGCCCAACCCCATTCCTGGAACGGCTCCTGGAACCCGCGGGGCACCTCGGAATCCTGTTTCCAAAACCAGAGCAGGCCTTTGACGTGGGAGACGTGCCGCTGAAAGATCGACTCCCGTTCCCGGTAGGAGCCTTCCGCGAACCGGGCGTTGAAGCCGATGCAGTCCGTCGAAAACGCTCCGTGGTTGTTCATATCGACCTTGTCGTGAACGAGCGCATCGAACTTGTGGAACCCCGGCATATATCCGGCGCGCAGGTAACGCGCGAGCAATTCGTAGCGCGAGCGGTCGTAATCGTCCGGTTTCGAAATCGGAAGCTGGTTTTCGGGATTTTTGCAGAGACAAAGGCGGAAATTGTAGGCCTGCACGCGATGGTCGCCGGCGCCGATCTCCGGCTCGCGGGCTTCAATGCCGGGCAGGAGCCCGCTGGCAGGATCGCCTTCCACCCGGTAGGGATCGACCGGCAACTCGAACTGATGCGTGTGGTGAACCTGCGCGCCGTTCAGCGTCTCGCCGTATTGCGAATTCGATTCGCGTCCGACCGTATGGGTGACGTTTGCCGCGGCCATCAGGTCACCTTCGTAAGAACAGTCAAGAAACATGCGCGCGGAAACTTCAACGCCGTTCTCCGTCCACACCCTCCCGATCCGATTCCCACGCAGTTCCACCCGCGCCAGGAAGCTCTCGAAAATCACCTCGATCTTTTCCTCGCGGATCCAGTCATGAAATACTTGTTCGGCCACGTGCGGCTCGAATCGCCAATGCTCCTTCACCCCGTAGCGGGCGCCGGCGCGGCGGTAGAACTCGCGCGAGAGGCCGCCGATTGCCCCCTTATTGCCGATGTCCGTGAGGCTCAGCCCGCCAGCCGTCAGCCCGCCCACGTGAAGGCCGGGCTCGAGAACCACAACGCTCAGTCCGAGGCGTCTGGCCGCGACGGCGGCGGCGATCCCTCCCGAAGCGCCCCCGTAAATGCAGAGGTCGCGGTCCACGGTGCGATTCAGCCGTTGTTCCGGCGGAGCGTAATAGCGGAGGGGCGTCATTTGCTCTGGCCCGTATCCCGATGGAGAACGGGGCGATGGGTTCCGTCCGCCCGCAATTCGTAGCGGACTTCTCCGCCTGCAACCAAGCCGGCCGGTCGCAAACGGATGCGGTTCACCTGCTGTTTGTTTCCGCCGTGGTCGCGATAGCCGCACGATTCGACTCGGTCCAGGATCGTCCCGTCACCGGGTATGACTCGCAGCACACCGCCGGGCGCATCGATGCGCGCCTCGATTCCATCGATGCGCACGGGCGCTTTGCATATCACGATCGACTCGATGGGGCTGGTTTCTTCAAACTGGAAGGCATCGGCAACCGAGACGCAGCCGGAGGGCTTGTCGAACTCAAACGTCCGAACCAGGCTCCGGCAACGGGCTGCCGTCGAATAACATTTGGTGAGATCGAGCGCGAACTTCACATGGCTTGCCCCCATTTCGCACTCAATGACTTTGGCGGCAAACTGCGCCCCCTCGCGTTGCTCGCAGCCGTTTACAAACGGAACGGAATGGCCCAGGGATCGCGCCGCGAGAAAATCGTAACGCCCCGCGTTACTGAAATAGCCGTGGACATACTCCGGCGCGCCGATCTCGATGACGGCCGGCTCTCCATTCACGTGGAGGATGAAGCTTCCGCAGTCGTTGTGGTTGTGGTGCTCGTCATTGTGCCCGCCCTTGGCCGCGAACTCCAAAAAGTGGCCGCGATCATCCCTGCCGCGCGCCACCACCGCTCCGTAATCCTCGAAGTAACTGTCGGGCCGGACAGGTTCCTCCGCCGCCGCGCCGATGGACTCCGGACACGAAAGAAAAAGGCGCGTGAGACTGGGCGTATCGCATCGCTGCGCGTCCAGGTCGATTCCCACCGCGGCAAGCGGGACATAGAGCGCGGCGCTCTCCTGCCGAAGCAGGGGCATATCCAGCCGCTCGCCAAGATACGCCAGCAAGGTAGGCGGGAGCGTTCCGCGGCTGTGACCGTCGGAAAAGTTGACCAGATACCCATTTGAAAAGACGAGAGCCGGGGCAAACGCCGCGATGCGCCGGATTTTCTCGTTGCTCCCAAAGAAAGAAAGCGCGCCGTCCGTGGAGGTTTCAAGCTGCTCGTTGAGCCGGGCGAACCAGCCAAACCCGTAAGACCAGTAGCCGGGGCCTTCCGAGGTGGATCCGTCGTTGCCAAAACCGCTCAGGAACACAGGAAGGTGCCCGCTCGCGGTAGCCAGCAGGCAGCCAAGGATGGCGGTGTCCTCCTCGACCGCCAAAGCCGCTCCGAGAACCCCTTGATGGCAAACCGCATTCCAGTTCATCGGCAGGCCGGTCCAGGTAAACTCCGAATGCCGCCGGAGATAGTTATCGAAAATTTGCACACGCAGGCGCTCGCGAATGCGGGTGGCGAGGTCGTCCGGAATGATCGAGCCGAAGAGGGTGAGGAGTTCGCCCATGAGATTGGCCGTCTCCGCGGCGAAAAGGTCGATCATCATGGGATCCTTGCCGGAAGGCTCCGTCCAAACGTGCGCGGGAAAAGTCCATGAAGGTTCTCCCATGATATCCCCGATCTTCTCGATGAGGGCGGGAGCAAACCTCTTCCGGTCAGCCGGATCCCCCAGCAGAACGACCATTGCGGCGCGTCCCAGAGTTTTGCGGCGCTCGAAATAAACGGTCTCGAACGGCAACCGCTCCCCCGTCTTGTAGAACAGGGCATAGAGTTCATCCGGCAACGGAGGAAGCGGGCGAAAAGCTTCGGTTTCAGCCCGCGTTTGGATGCTCTTCATCCATTGCCTGACCGCCGGCTTCCGTTGCGTCGCCTCCCATTCCGGCGCATCCATCGGCGGGAGCAAGGGGCGCCGCCGCGCTTCCCCGAGCAAAGAGGCGATTGCGTGGCCGCTGAGAGGGGATTCAAGCAGATTTACCATCCTTCGACATTGCGCCCGATGCGCGGACATTACAAACATTCTGCTTCTCCCGGCCCCGTCCATCAATTTCCTGATTGTCGGCAAGGCACTCAAGCAGTTGGTGGACTTGTTTGGAAGGGATGCCCCGCGCAGAAGGGTCCTAGGCGTTTCCCGATAGGCGCCCCTGAAGAAAGCGCCGCGAAGCCGCGCGGGAGTGCTCCGGAGAGGAACATATCCGCCTTTTCGCGCCGCGGCGTAAGAGCCAGCGCGGCAGCAATCTACAGAGCTTCGCGCGGGTGGGAGTGGAGTTCAACCGCGTAGCGTTCGGGCTTTTGTAGGACGCAGATTACGCATTTAGGGTCCTTCGCGCCTACACGATTTTCGGATGCCGCCCTCTTGGCTCGGCGCGGCTTATCGGGTATCTGATTAGCCTTGCAACACCGGGTCGCTGAAAATCGGCGCCGGTATTGCTTGACGGGAGGAAATCTATGATTGCCAGCAGGGTTGCGGGTTTGAGGGTTTTGGAAGGGTATGACGCTCGCGCTGAAACAGCGCGGGAGAACTGCGTGCCGGAAGGGATGGCGTCCCCCAACGGGCGAAAAGTCGCGATAGTCCACGACTGGCTGCCGGTGTACGCGGGCGCCGAGAGGGTGCTCGAGCAAATGCTGCACGTCTATCCGGAAGCGGATCTGTTCAGCATCCTGGATTTCATCCCCGAGGGGGAGCGCGGATTTCTTCAAAACAAGCCGGTTAAGACGTCCTTTGTGCAACGGCTGCCGTGGGTGAGGAAGAAATACCGGGCCTACCTGCCCATCATGCCTCTTGCGATCGAGCAACTGGACGTGTCCGGCTACGACCTCGTGATTTCGAGCAGCTACGCGGTGGCCAAAGGCGTCATCACCGGGCCGGACCAATTGCACGTCTGCTATTGCCATTCGCCGATCCGTTATGCCTGGGATTTGCAAAACCAGTATTTGTCCGAGGCGGGCCTGACCGGGCTTCGCGGAGTTTTAGCCCGTATCTTGCTGCACTATATCCGGATGTGGGATCTTCGCACCTCGCACGGCGTTAACAGCTTCGTTGCAAATTCCCAATTCATCGCACGCCGAATCCGCAAGGTTTACGGACGCGAGTCGGCGGTCATTTATCCTCCGGTTGATACCTCCGCTTTTTCGCCCAACGGGTCGAAGGAGGATTTCTATCTCACGGTTTCGCGCATGGTTCCGTACAAAAAGGTGGACCTGATCGTCGAAGCCTTTTCCAAAATGCCGGACAAAAAGCTCATCGTTATCGGCGATGGTCCGGATTTCAAGAGAATCAAAGCCTCGGCCGGGCCGAACGTTCAGATGTTGGGCTACCAGCACGCGGAGGCATTGGTCGGCTATATGCGACACGCGCGGGCGGTCGTTTTCGCCGCGGAAGAGGATTTCGGGATTGTGCCGGTGGAGGCGCAGGCGTGTGGAACTCCCGTGATCGCTTTCGGAAAAGGCGGGGTGACCGAGACGGTGCTCCCGGGCGAAACGGGCGTGTTTTTTTACGAGCAGACAGTCGGCAGCCTGTGCGAGGCCGTGAAGTATTTTGAAGCAAACCGGGGCCGCATCTGTCCGGAGCGTTGCCGGCGCCACGCGGATCGCTTTTCCGTCGCCAGATTTCGGCAGCAGTTTGAAAAGTTCATCGAACGCGAATGGGCTTCCTTCAAGTTGTCTTCACCTGCCGAAGAGGGCTCCTCGGTGCGGCTCGCCTTCCAGGCCAAGGAAGCGCTGAGGTAGTTTGCCGAGGCGCTGAAATTCCCCGCCTCCTCTCCGGGAGGGGCGGGGAAGCCGTTTCAAGGAAGAAAACCCAGATGTAGGGTTTTGCCCTATAGAATTTGCGCGGCTCTTCCCGATATTGTTCGCAACAGAGAATGTTGGTGAGCAAGTCGAGAGGATAATTTTGGTCGCGAGAAAGAAAAGGCCGGAGCAGCGGTCGCGAGGGACGGAGCCGCCTCAATGAAATCCCCCCTGGACATTCTGCACCTGGAGGATAACCCGGCTGACGCCGAGCTTGTCCGATCCATGCTTGAAGCAGACGGAATCACCTGCTCCACCACAGTCGTGCAAGACCGCGCCGCTTTCGTCGCGGCGCTGGAACGCGGCGGCTTCGACCTCATCCTTTCGGATTACTCGCTGCCCGTCTTCAATGGGATGGATGCTCTGGAAATGGCGCGGACGCGGTCGCCCGACCTGCCTTTCATCCTGGTCTCGGGAACGGCCGCCGAGGACCTCGCGATCCAGTCGCTCAAGAGCGGGGCGACGGATTACGTCATGAAAGGGCGCCTCTCGCGGCTCGGCTCCGCGGTGCGCCGCGCCATGGATGAAGTGGAAGCGCGCGCCGCTCGCAAGGGGTTGGAGCAACAGATCATCCAGTCCCAAAAGATGGAAGTCTTCGGCCAGCTGGCCAGCGGCGTGGCGCATGACTTCAATAACATTCTGGCAGTCATCATGGGCTACAGCGATCTGGCGCTGGCCAAGCTCAGTCCTGATGATCCCTTATATCGATACACGGAAGAGATCGAGCTCGCCGCGGGGCGCGCCGTCGCATTGATCCGGCAACTCCTCGTCTTCAGCCGCAACGAGACGGTGCAGCCCGTCGTCCTCGTCCTCAACGAAGTCGTGGGAGGCATGGAAAAAATGCTGGTGCGCCTGATCAACGAGAATATCGAGCTGACGATTCATCAAGGAGAAGCCGGCTGCGTCACGGGAGACTCCGGCTACATCGGGCAAGTGTTGATGAACCTGGTCGTCAATGCACGGGACGCCATGCCCAACGGTGGAAAACTCCTTATCGAAACGAGCCACGTCCAGCTTGATGAGGAGTATGCGCGCACGCATGCGGACGTGAAACCAGGCCACTACGCGCTCCTGACCGTGAGTGACACGGGCTCCGGAATGACGGAGAAAGTCAAGGAGCGCCTGTTCGAGGTGTTTTTCACCACCAAACCGAAAGGCAAAGGCACGGGCTTGGGACTCGCGACCTGCCAGACGATCGTCATGGCATGCGGAGGCCATATCCGCGTGAAGAGCGAACTGGGCAAAGGCACGACGTTCAATATTTATTTCCCCCGGGCCGAGCATCCTGCCGATGTCGCGGTCGCAACCGTCCTGGCTGGGCCGATGCCGCGCGGTACCGAGACGGTATTGTTGGTCGAGGATGAGCGAACCGTGCGCCACCTGGCTCGCGGTATATTGCAAGCGCAGGGTTACGTCGTGCTGGCGGCCTCGAACGGTCAGGACGGGTTGAATGTGGCTCGCGAACATAAAGGCAAGCCGATCTCCCTGGTCGTCACGGATGTCATCATGCCTCTCATGAGCGGCAACGTGATGGCGGATTGGCTGGAGACCGCTTACCCCAATCTCAAAATTCTCTTCACTTCAGGTTATACGGACGATGCCATCGCCCACCATGGCGTGCTCGGTCCGGGTATCGCATTTCTGCCGAAGCCTTACACGCCGGCGACGCTGACGCGCAAAGTGCGCGAGGTGCTCGACAGCCACAAAACCCGGGAAGCAGCCTGCTGACAGCCGCTCCGCGGCTCCGTGGAGATGAACGCCGCCCCGTGCAGAGTCCTGTATCTCAACCACGGGGCAAGGCCGGGCGGGGCGGAGTTCGCCCTCATGCGCCTCCTCAGCGCCGTGGATCGGACAAAAGTCTCGCCCGTGATGGTCTTTGGCGAGGACGGGCCCGCCGTGCAAGCCATGCGCGACATCCAGGTGGAAACCCACGTCGTGCCGCTCGCGAGCAAGGTGCGCGAAGTCCGCAAGGATACCCTCCGCACGGGCGCCTATCTTCGCCTGGGCCGGCTTGCGCTGGTGGCTGCTTATGCGGCGCGCGTGGCCCGGTTCGCGCGCCGCAACCGCATCCAGATCATCCATACCAACACGGCCAAGGCGCACGTTTATGGCGCGCTGGCAGCCCGTTTCGCCGGCTTGCCGCTCGTCTGCCATATCCGCGATTTTGTCGACGAATCTTACTTTCCCGCGGCAACTGTGCGCGTTTTCCGGTTCATGGCCCGGCACGCGCCAAGGCACCTCATCGCGGTTTCCCATAGCGTGATGGAACAGCTCCGCCTAAACGACGGCGGAAGAAGGTCCACGGTCGTTTTCGATGGCCTGAGCGCTCGCGAACTGGAACCCTGCATCCACGGCAAGGAGCATTTCTCTCCGCCCCTCCGTGTGGGGATCGTCGGACGGCTCACAAAGTGGAAAGGCCAGCATGTCTTTCTCGACGCCGCGGCCAAGGTCGCGGCCGCGGGGCACGATGTCGAATTTCCCATCGTGGGCGCGCCGCTCTTTGGCGAAGAAACTTACGAAGAGGGTTTGCGCAACCAGGCGGCCCGGCTGGGCATCGCCCCGCGCGTGCGATTCGTGGGCTTCACCAACAATGTCCCCGAGGTGATGGCCTCTCTCGACATCCTGGTTCACGCGTCGATCACCAGCGAGCCCTTCGGGCAGGTGATAACCGAAGCCATGGCCGTTGGCAAACCGGTTATCGCGACGCGCGGCGGCGGCGTCCCGGAAATCATCGCCCACGGAGAAACAGGGCTGCTGACCCCCATGGGAGATGCCCAGGCTTTGGCCAATGAATTGATCTCCCTTATTCAAAACCCGGAGAAAGCGCGGCGGATCGGCCGCGCCGGGTACGAGCACGTGCGCCATCACTTTACGGCCCAACAGGGCGCGCGGCAGGTCGAGCGGATCTACGGGGGCATCATTGGCCGTTTGTAGGACACATCCGACGAGCGTTGGCGCGCCGCACCTACAGCCGATTCAGAATCGGTCCACTGGAATGATCCCCATGACTTTGCGATAATAATCTCGTTCATGGTGGATATGGAAATTTAATATAAGAATAAACTTGTTTCAGGGGGGAAAGCAATGATCGCAAATCGAGTTCGGGGACTGAATCTTTTACACTGCATTCTGCAAGGCATGATGGTCCTTGCGCTGTTCTGGCTTTGGCGGAGTGTCATTCTTCTTTTTGAGCACACCACGGTCGGCTTCGAGGCCAACCGGTACTTGGCTTACTCCCTGTGCATCGTGGCGTCGTTTTTCCTCGATCTCGGGCGTTCGAAGCACATCGCGCGCAACCTCCAGCAGTTGGACATGGTTCGAAATCACGCGCTCAGCTTTGGGCGCGCGATAGCCGTCGCCGGCTCCCTCCTCCTTTTCCTGGTCGCCTCCAAGGATCAGGCGATCTCACGGCTCTTCCTATTTTCCTTTTTCCCGGTGCTCTATGCCGCCTTGTTTCTATCGAACAGGTTTTGGCCGCACCGCCTGGCGGGGTTTTTCTTCGGCGGGCGGCATCAGGAGCCGACCATCCTCATCGGTTCTTCACGGAATGCGGTGAGGCTCGGTCCGTGGCTCGGCCGCAAAGCCTTCTATGGCGTTAAGAGCGTAGGCATCATCACCGATGAACCGGGGCCTCTCTCCGGCGGCCTGCCGGTGCTTGGCAAGATAGCAGAGGCGGCGGCCATCCTGCGCCAGACCCAACCCACGCAGGTCATCCTGCTCGACCTTCCGCCCTCGCCAGAGGAGATCGCCGATCTTGGCGACCTATGCGATAAACTCGGCATCCGGTTGCTCATCGTCAACGACCTGGAAGACAAATTGCACCGCTCCATCAAATTCGCGGAGGACGACGGCATTCAATTCATCAGCTTTCGTCAGGAGCCTCTCGAGTGCCCCTTCGGCCGCGTCGCGAAACGTTTCGTGGACGTTTCCCTGGCGCTCCCCGTGGTCGCATTCGTGTTGCCGGTCACCAGCTTCATAGTCTGGCTTTTCCAGAAATGGCAATCGCACGGGCCGCTCCTTTTCATCCAGGATCGCAATGGCCGTGAAAACCGTGTGTTCAAGATAATCAAGTATCGCACGATGCACGTGAACCACGGCCGGGAGGGAGATCAGGCGACCAGGGGGGATGCGCGCATTTATCCGGCCGGGAAATGGTTTCGCAAGCTCAGCATCGACGAACTGCCGCAGTTCATCAACGTCTTGAAGGGGGATATGAGCATCGTGGGGCCGCGTCCGCATTTTGTGGATCATGACGTGCTCTTTGGCGAGATCGCCAACTTCTACCGCGTCCGCAGCTTCATCAAGCCGGGGATTACGGGCTTGGCCCAGGTGCGGGGCCTTCGCGGCGAAGCCATGAAAGACCAGGACATCGTGGAGCGCACCCACTCCGATCTTTACTACCTCGAAAACTGGTCGCTTGTCCTCGACGTGGTGATTATCTTTAAGACCGTGCGGCAACTTCTTCTGCCGCCGAAGACGGCCTATTGAAAGGCCGCCTCATGCGGAATCCGGCCCAGTTTGGCCGCGGTGCTCACGGTTTAAAATGTTCGTGCCTGTAATCTCAACTTCCATGGCAGGATCATCGATTCCAACAGAACCCTGCGGGACATCTTCGACTTGCCGTGCGTGCGATCGGAAAACGTGATTGAAACCTCCGTTATCTTCAGGTTCGCGCGGTAGGCCCGCAGAATCATCTCCACCTGAAAGGCGTAGCCTTCCGACCTCAAAGTCTCCAGTTTCACCGCGCGCAAACCACCCCGCGTCCAACATCGGAACCCCGCGGTCGGGTCGGTGAAAGGCACCCCCAATACCCGCCTCACGTACCAACCCGCAAACCGCGAAATCAGAATCCGGCGTTGCGGCCAGTCGCGGACCTTCCCCCCCGCGCAATATCGCGAACCGACGACCAGGTCCGACCGGGCGCTGGCATCCAGCAAGGCCGGGATGTCGTCCGGATCATGGGAAAGATCGGCGTCCATCTGGAGGACGCGCTCGAAGCCTGCATCCAGGGCGAACGCGAAGCCGTCGCGATACGCGAGACCCAGCCCGCGCGGCCCCGTCCGGCGCAGGACGGAATAGTTCGCGTAAGCGGGACTGGTTTTGAACAACGCTTGGGCATGCTCCGCCGTGCCGTCCGGTGAACCATCATCGACGAGCAATAGATGCGCTTGCGGGACCACCGCCGCAAGGCGGGGAAGGAGAGCCGGTATATTCTGCGCTTCATTATAAGTTGGAATGACGATCACCGTGCTCATGCTCCACTGGCGCATACCAAAAAAAACAGCGGATGTGAACCCGCCTTTTAAATGAACCCTTTGGAATGACCGCAGGCATGCGGCTTGCTCCGAAACGCATTCTTAAAAAATCGTAATTCTATTGCTCCAGGATTTGTTGAAGTCTCTTTCCGCATCTATTGGTATCCTTCCCGGCTGCCTCGAACGCGCCGGAGGAGCTTCGATTATGACTGATCTACCGATGCGCGTTGCGCTTTTTACCGATTCCGACGTATTTGCCGGCACGGAGCGGCACATCGTCGAACTGGCGCGCGCCCTCAAGGACCAGGCCCTGCTCGTCTCGATCGCGTGCCCGTCCGCTTCACCCCTGAACCGGTTCGCGGAAGAGATGTGCCTGGAGAACATCCGGATCGAGAAGCGGGGGCTTTTCGACGTCGCCGCGATCCTGAAACTCCGCAAGCTCCTGGCGACCGGCCGGCTCGACCTCATTCACGCGCACAACGGGCGCACCGCGCTCGCGGCCGCCGCCGCCAGGCGCATCGCCGGCAGGGGCTCGGTGGTCGCCACCCAGCATTTCATCGACCCCGCGCACGCCGGCCGGGCCGGCCTCGGCGCCCTCGGCTCTCGCGCGGCGCATCGCTGGGTCCAGCGCCAGACGGACCAGTATATCGCTGTCTCCCACGCCGCGGAAAAGGCGATGATCGAGCGCGAAAGCTGGCTGGCCGGCAAAGTGGTTGTCATCCCGAACGGAATCTCCGCGCCTGACCCCGCCACCCTGGCTCCGGCGGCGGAAATTCGCCGGAAGCTCGGCGTCCCTCGCGATGCCTTGCTCATTGTCTGCGCCGCCCGGCTGGCGCGGGAGAAGGATGTCGCCACCCTGGTCGAGGCGATGGGTCCCGTGGCCGCCCAGATCCCGGGGGCCTGGTGCGTGGTCGCCGGGGAAGGCCCGGAGCGCCAGGCGCTCGAGGGGCAGATCCGCGAGGCTCCGTGGGGCCGGCAGATCCTGCTTCCGGGTTTTCGCGAGGATGCTGTCTCCATCATCCGCGCCGCGGACCTTTTCGTGCTGCCGAGCCGGGCGGAGCCGTTCGGGCTTGTGCTGCTCGAAGCGATGGCCCTCGGCAAACCGGTCGTCGCGGCGGCGGCGGGCGGTCCGCTGGAGATCGTGACGAACGGCCAGACCGGGCTGCTGGTTGCGCCGCGCGATGCGGCAGCCCTGGCCGGCGCCATCGTCACCTTGCTGCGCGATCCGGACCGTCGAGCTTTCATGGGAGCGAATGCCCTTCTGCGCTTTGCCCGCGAGTTTACCGCCGGAGCCATGGCCCGCGCGACCAGGGGAGCTTACGAGAAAGCGATGCGAAATCCTCGGAACGCGGCACTCACCATCCGGGAGGCGAAATGCGAGTCCTGTTAATCGCCCAGCAGTGCCAGGTTCGGAACGAAGGCCAGCCGAAAGCCGAACGGCTGGCGGAGTTTCCCGACATCGAATTGATGACCCTCGTCCCGGACCGGTTTTTCGTGGAAGGCAAAACGCTGCGCCGACCCGACCCGCCGGAGAAGCCGGCGTACCGGTATGAAATCTCGAAGGTGGTCTGGCCCTGGGCGGGTCCCGCTCAATGGTATCTGCACTGGTACCCAGGGCTGGCGAATATCCTGCGGAGCTTCCGTCCGGATGTCATCGACCTCTGGGAAGAACCGTGGGGATTATTGAGCGTGCAGACCTGCTGGCTGCGCAATCGTCTCCTGCCGGCAACCCGCATCCTCAGCGAGACGGAACAAAACGTGAAAAAGAACCTGCCGTTTCCGTTCGAGACATTCCGGAGCTATACGCTGAAAAACGCGGATTTCGTCATCGGGCGCAATCAGGAAGCGGTCGACATTGCCCGTTTGAAGGGGTATCGCGGCCCGGCCGCCGTGGCTCCGAACGGGGTGGACATCGAACTTTTTGCCCCGCAAGAGCGCGAGGCGGCGAGGCGGGAACTCGGCTTCTCCGGGTTTGTCTGCGGGTATGTGGGACGGCTCGTCGAACAGAAGGGCCTGGCGGAAATGGTGGACGCGCTCGCTCATTGTCCGCCCGATGTCACCCTCGTCTTCGTCGGTTCGGGACCGTTCCAGCCCGAGATCGAGCGGCGGGTGCGGGAAGCCAAACGAGAGGCCCAGGTCCGCTTTCTTGCAAACCGGGAGCGGGAGCAACTCCCCGCGGTCATGAGCGCGCTGGATGTTCTGCTGCTTCCGTCGCGGACGACCCCGAGATGGAAGGAGCAGTTTGGACGCGTCATCATCGAGGCCCATGCATGCAGGACCCCGGTCATCGGGTCGGATTCCGGCGCCATCCCCGCGGTCATTGGCGGCGGCGGAGTGGTCGTTCCCGAACGGAATCCCGCGGCTCTGGCGGCGGCGATCCGCAAATTGCGGGACGATCCGGCGCTGCGCGATCGCATGGGAGCCGTGGGGCGGCGCCAGACCGAGGAGCATTACTCGTGGCAGAAAGTCGCCGCCCTCATGCGCGATATTTACCTGCGCATTCCGCCCCGCGCCGGCGCGGCGGCGCGGGGTTGCGGCGCGACGGAGCCGGCGAAATGAAGACGACGGTGCTTTACCTCGACCATACGGCGAAAGCCGGCGGCGCGGAGTTCTGCATGTTGCGCCTGCTCGGAGCCCTGGATCCGGCGCGAGTAAGGCCCATTGTCGTGTTCGCGGACGAAGGAGCCGCGCCGGAAATGTTTCGCGCCGCCGGGTTGGAAACGCACGTCATTCCGCTCTCGGGCGAGATCCGCGAAGTCCGCAAGGATACCCTGGGCGGCCCGGCATTTCTCCATCCGGGCAGAGCGCTTGCCCTTGGGTCTTACGCGCTCCGCATCCGGCGGTTTGCGAAGGAGCGCGGCGCCGGGATCATCCACACCAACTCGATGAAAGCGCACTTCTACGGCGGCGCGGCCGGGCGGCTGGCTGGCATCCCCGTCCTCTGGCAGATACGCGATTTCATCGACACGTCCTACCTGCCGTGGCCGGCGGTGCGGCTCGTCCGCCTGCTCGCGCGGAGCGTGCCCTCGCACGTCGTCGCGCCGTCGCAGAGTGTGATGGACAAAATCCAGTCCGGCACCGGCAGGGAGGGCCGGCGGAGCGGCGAAAATTTCAGCGTCGTTCACGATGGCCTCGGCGAGAGCGATCTGGGAGACGCCCCCGCGCCTGAGGCTCCGGGCGCGCCTGCCGCCGAGTGGCGCCTTCCGGTCCGGGTCGGCATCGTCGGGAGGCTCGCCGCGTGGAAGGGGCAGCACATTTTTGTGCAGGCCGCGGCGAAGCTGCTCAAAGCAGGACATCAGGCGAAGTTTCTCGTCATCGGAGCCCCGCTCTTTGGCGAACATTCCTACGAAGAGGAACTGCGGCAGATGGCGGTTTCGCTGGGCATCGCCGAACACGTCGAGTTCCTCGGGTTCAGGCGGGATGTCGGCGCCGTCATGCGGACTCTCGACATCCTCGTTCATGCCAGCACGTCCGCGGATCCGTTCCCGAACGTCATCCTCGAAGGCATGGCGCTGGGACTGCCCATCGTCGGCAGCAACGGCGGCGGCGTTCCCGAGATGATCGTGGACGGGGAGAGCGGCCGGCTCTCGCCGATGGGCGATGCCGGCGGTCTGGCTCGCTCGTTGGAGAGCTATCTGCGCGATCCGGCGGGAGCCAAGGCCATCGGGCGGGCCGGATCCATCCGGGTCCGCCAGCATTTTACCGCGGCGAGAAGCGCCCGAGAGATCGAGGAAATCTACGGCAGGCTCTGCCGATACACCTCGGCCCGGAGTCCGTCCTCCGCGGGGCCCGTCGGCTGCGGCAGCCGCTGAAGCGCGCAGGCCGCGAGCGCTTCCTCGTAGCGAATGAAGATGCGCGACCATTTATAATCGGCAACCGAGGCGCAGATTTTTTCCGGGCTCGCATGTTCGCCCTTTAGCAGGGGACGGAGGGCGGCGGCGATCTCGCGCGGATCGCCAGGCTGTTCGAGCAGGCGCCCTGTCTCGCCTTCGCGGATTGCGATGGCCGCGCCCGCGAGGCGGCTCGTCAAGACCGGGAGCCCGCACGCCATCGCCTCGATGATGACCAGGCCCCATGCTTCGTATTGAGTTGGAAGCGCAAACACATCGGCCGCTGAATAGAATGGCGCGACCGTGCCCGACGGGCCGGTGAAATGGACACGCTGGGTCATGCCGAGACGCTCGATCTCATCCCGATAACTTCCGGCATCGAGACGGCCGACGGCGAGGATTCGGACGCGCGGGTCTTCCAGCGAGGCAACCGCGCGCAGCAGCGGGCCGAAACCTTTCCGTTCCAGCTCATTGGCCACGAAGAGGACGACGCGATCCGAGCCGGCGTAGCCGAGTTCCTTTCGAACGGCGGCGCGATGCGCCTGCCGCGCCTCGATATTGAACTCGGATTCCGAGTAGCCGTTCGGAAGGACCGCAACATCTTCCGCGGGGACATCGTAAAGCGACACGAGGTCCGAGCGGACAGCTTCGGTATGAGCGAGGAGTTTCGTGTATTTGCGGCCGCCGAAGTAGTGGCGCTCGAAGGCCAGGATTACGGAATGAAACGGGTTGCATCGCTGCTTCAGCCGCGCCAGGAGACCGCGGCTGCGGCGGCTGATTTTCAGCCATGCGCCATGGACGCTGGGGACCCATAGGAGGCCGCCCGGGGGGCATTGGACGCCGAAGACGCCGACTACGTCCGGCGCCGGATCCATCGCGGCGAGGGCGCGGCGGCTGTGAAAGGCGTATCCGAGCGCGGCGGCGGCGGGAAAGCGGCCCGTGGTCCGGACGCGGTGGCAGATTATGGCCGGATGCAGCAGATCCGCATCCCATTCGCAAGCGCAGAGGTGGACCTCATGCCCGCGGCCGCCCAGGAAGTTCGCGCATTCCAGGACGACGCGTTCTATGCCGCCGCGGCGATGGCAGCCTGGATAAAACAATGCGATGCGCATCCTGCCTGGTTTAGCGAATCAAAAGGGGTTCCGCGACGGGCTCCTCGACCGGTTCCCCGGGGCTTGCCGCGTGCATCGCCTGCCTGCGCGCCAGCAAGATGTATTTCCGCTTGGCATAGCAGCCGTAAAGAGCCATCCCGACCGCGGACCAGACGACGGTGTTCGACCCGCGCCCCCAGTAGTGGTCAACCATCCCGTGCAGCAGCCTGGAAACGACCAGGGCGCCGCCCAGCGCAATCCCTGAATAGAGCGTTGTGGAGCGGTTGATATTTTTCTGCGTTCTCCAGGTCATCCGGACAATGGAGATATGAAGCATGGTGAAGGCGAGCAGCCCGACCACGCCTGTCTCCGCCAATGTGCACCAGACGATGTTGGTGGCATCATACTCCTTGCGCAGGCCCACTCCGCGACCGATGATGGGGCTGCTCAGGAACAGGTCCCTGGCATAATCGAGCGACTTGTAGCGCATCTTGATGTTAAAATTGTCATCGCTGCTGAAGCCGGTGGCATATTCACGGGAAGACTGGGGCAGATAAAACCAGCAGAGCGTGACCAATGGCACGAGAACCAACCCGAGCTTCATCAGCAGGCGAAATTGGCCCCGCATCGCGATGAGGATCGTGATGCCGACGATGGAGCCGAGCCAGGCGCCCCGTGAAAGGGAAAAGACCAACCCAGCCGCCATGATGATCAAAGCGCCGGAGAGAATGCGCTTGCGCTTCCCCGCCGCCGCGAACCACATCTCCGTGCAAACAATAAGCGCGGCGGCCAGCGACGCGCCGACGCCGTTCTTGTGCAGGTCCCAGACGTAGCCGGTGCGCTTGACCAGGACGGTGCCCGCCAGCGCCACCGACACGAGGACCAGCGCGTCCATCGCCGGGCGGTAATCCATCTCGTTCCTGGGCAGGGCGTAAAAGACGAGCACGGCCACCACCAAATAGAGCACCATCTGCACGAGGCAGATGAGGGAGGTCGCCCGCCAGTGCACCAGCGTGCAGCCCAGCGAGACGAGGAGATAGCACGCGGTGCTGGCCGTGATCGGCCCCAGCGTGAGCGGCCGCCGTTTCCGGAACAGGAGCAGCGGCACGGCCAGCAGCACGTTGATCTCCGCGATGGAGAACCGCAACGGTCCGCCGCCCGAGATGTCATTCTGCAACGGGGCCGTTGCGAAGATGAGCATCAGCGGGATGCGCGGGTTGCTGAAGCCCAGGACCCAGAACACGGCTGCATAAATGGCGCCTGCGAGGTATAGCATCGGTGAACTCTAGGCGGCGCGGACGCCGTTCCTTTCTCCCTCGCGCCACGCGGGCCAATGGGTGGCCTGGCGGCGGGTGAGCGAGAGGTGCCTCCACATTTTCGCCAGCGCGCTTGGGCGCCGGGCCGGCAGAAGCGACAGGGCGCCCCAGATCACGGCGCGCAAGGCGCAGCCGACGACCATCGCGCAACGGAAGGAGACCAGGCCGAAGAAGCCGTGGTGCTTCAATTCGTATCGATCCAGGCTCTCCATGAAAAACCGGTTGATGTTCTTTTTGTCGTTCGCGCCGCTGGCGCCTCCGAGGTGGGTCACCCGCGCGGCGGGAGTGAAGCCGATTTCCCAGCCGAGATCCCGGATGCGCCGCTGCCAGTCCGTCTCCTCGGAGTACAGGAAGAAGCGCTCGTCGAATCCGCCGGTTTGTTCGAACACTTCACGGCGCAGGAGCATGCAGGCGCCGATGAGGAAATCCACATCGCGTTCCGAGTCGTGCTGCCAGAAACGGTAGTCGCCGATGAAGGGATGGCGCGGGAAAGCGGCGGAGATCCACAGGTTCTCCAGCCACGCGCGGAGGGGCGACGGAAACTTGAAGCAGGAGGCCTGGAGGGAGCCGTCGGCATTCAAGAGGCGCGGTCCGGCCATGGCGGCGCGCGGATGGGCCCGCAGATATTCGACGAGGGCCGGGATGGCGCCCGGCAGCGGGAAGGCGTCGCTGTTCAATAAGAGAAAGTAGCTGCCGCCCGCCTGGCGCATGGCGATGTTGTTCGCGGCGCCGAAGCCGGCGTTCACCTTGCTCTCGACCACGCGGACGAATGGGAACTCGCGGCCGATGGCCTCGGCGCTGCCGTCCTTCGAGTCGTTGTCCACCACCCAGATCTCCGAAGAGATGCCGGCGAGACCGGCGTCGAGCGCGCGGAGGCAGTCGAGCGTCATCTCGCGGGTATTGTAGCTCACGATGATGACGGAGAGCGTCATGGCGTTTCCCCCCGGATGCGGATGACGCGGGCCGGCACGCCAACGGCGATGGCGTTGGCCGGGATGTCGCTGGTGACCACGGCGTTGGCGCCGACGACGGCGTTCTCGCCGATGGTCACGCCCTTGGCGACCGTGACCTTCGCGCCGAGCCAGACGTTGCGCCCGATCCGCACGGGGGCCACAACTTCGCCTTGCTCGCGCGTCGTGAGATCGAGCCGGTCGAAGCGGTGATCGTGATCGCGGATGGAGACCATCTCGGCAATGAGGCAATCCTCGCCAATGAGGACGGAGCTGCGCGCGGCGACGGTGCAGTGATGCCCGAAAATCGTGCGGGCCCCGACGCGCAGGACGCCGTCGCATTCCACCGTCAGGTCGCGGTCCAGCACGCAGCCTTCGCCGAACTCGACGGTCGCGCCCGGCCCGAGGCGGACTTCGACGCGGGTGCGGATATCGCATCTTTTGCCGAAACGCGCGCGGGGATTGCGCAGGCGCGTCCAGAGCAGGCTCAGGCGGCGGAACAACGCGGCGAAGACGCGCGAGGGCGTGAGCGCTTTCCTCGTGGGAAGCAGCACCGCCGTTTCGAGCTGTCGTTGGGCCGCGGCGTTCAGGTGGTTACATTCCAAGCGGGCGCAACGCCTCCAGCAGCGTGTCGAGGCGGGAGTCCCAACTGTTCCGGCGGGCGGCGGCCATGCGGTCCACACTCCGCGAGCCGTTCTCGCCGATGGCGGCGCGGCATGCGGCGATGAAGCCTTCCGGCTCGCCCGCGACGTGGCAGAGGTTCGAGTAGTCGCGGAAGCCGGCGACGTTCGTGCTGACGACGGGTTTGCCCGAGGCGAGGTATTCCCAGAGCTTGATCGGGTTCAGGCTTTCGGTAAACGGCGTCATGACGTGCGGCACGATGCAGACGTCGAATCCCGCCATCTTCCCTGGAATCTCCGCGTAGGGAGCCGGGCCGGCAAGGTGCATGTTTTTCTCCGCGGCGAGCGCGGTGCGCGTCCGCGGGTCGAGGTGATCCGGCCCAACCAGGACGACGCTTCCCTCCGGGAAGGAGCGGGCGAGCCGGACGAGCAGACCGGCGTCGATGCGATCCCGGTGAAGGGTGCCCGTGTATCCGAAGACGGGGCGCGGGAGGCCGTTTGCATTCGCGCCGCGCATGACGCCGGCGTAATGCGCCGCGTCCACCCCGTTCGGCAGGAGCAGAACACGTTTGCTGCGCGGGATGCGGCTGCGCTCGAGCGCCTCCGAACAGACGATCACGAGATCGGCCCGGGCGCAGAGGCGGCGGTCCTGCCTGGCGATCAGGTTTCTCTCCTTTTCAGAAAACGACGGGACCAGCGCCCAATCATCCGTGATGTCGTAAACCACGGCGCTCTCTCCCATCCGCCCCGCCATGTGGACGGCGGAATGCGGGTTCAGCCAAAGGAGCGGAGCCTGGATGCCGAGCCTCCGCGCCACGCGGCGGATGTGGACGCGAGCGGACAGGCCGTTCACGGCGCGTCCGGCGGCGATGGAGTCGGGCAAGAGCTTCAAGGCGCGCGTGAAAGTGATGTTCGGGAAGTTGGGAACCGTCCACGTCGCGGGGCCTTTCGATCCAGACAGGTTGCCGCGGCGAATCTGATGCGAGACGTTGATCGGAAGCCCGGCGAAGAGGATCTTCATCGAGGGAAAACGGCGGGAGAGAGCAGCGCAGAGGAACTGGTTGCGCCGCCAGACATCGTCCCAGTCTTCCATGGAAACGAAGATCAGGTCACGCATGGGGGGGCGGATCCTCCGGAGGATGTGGACGCGATCGCCGGGAGCACGGGCTCTTTCGGCGCAATCAGCGCTCCCTGCGGGGGCTCGCCGGCCGCCTTGGGTTTCGCGTTCGGGCCCAGGAACGGGCGCTCGAAAGCGAGCGAAAAGAGGTATGCGATGCCTGCGATAGCGGCCATGACAGGAACGAGCATCATGAAATCGACCCAGTAGAGCGATCTCGGGAAGATCTGGACGAGCAGCGCCTGGGCCAGGATGAGCAGCGGATAATGGAGGAGGTAAAGGCTGTAGGAGGATTCGCCCAGGGAGCAAGCAGGGGCGGACGAGAAGAGATCGACAAGCCAGCGCCCGCCGCGGGTATCGCGGCGCACAGAGCTTTGGGCGAGCGAGATGAGCAATGCCATGACCCCCAGGCCGAGAATGGTATCCGCAAGGATCGGATGCAGCCGGTAAAAGCCAAGATTCGTCACCCCAACCCCGAGGAAAGCGGCAAGGGTGATGGCGCTGAGGACGCCCCAGCGGAACTTCTTGCGGAAGGCTTCATGCAAGGCGTGCGGAGAATGAGTGATCAAGGCGCCGAGCATCCCCAGGGAGAAGACTCCGAGCATCCACGGACAGGCGCCGGCGTAGCGCCCGTGGAGGCCGACAGTAAAGAACACGCCGAGGCCAAAGCCGGCAACCAGGACGCTCCACGGCCCGAAACGGCGCAGGAGCGGCAGGAGCAGCATCGCGAAAAGGAAGTAGATTTGCCACTCGGTCGCGACGCTCCAGAGAGGGATATTATTGGTGAACCTCACGACGCTCTCCCCGGGGATCGGCACGCCGTTATTCAAAAGCAGGATGTGCGAGACGACCTCCGAGACGAGAGCGGAGACCGTGGGCGGATTGAGGGCTGCCCGGATATTCGCATCGCCGGCGGCGCTCACGGCATTCCACGCGAACACGGTGAGCGGAAGCAGGGCGAGAGTGACCAGCACAGCAGCGTAAAAGGCGGGAAGGATGCGCCGGGCGCGCCGTTTGTAAAAGCCGGTGAGCCCGCCCTTGAGGGGATAAGAGCCGCCCAGCCGGGCGACCGGCAGCATGAGGCAGTAACCGGAAAGGACGATGAACACCGTGACCGCATAGTGGCCCATGCAGAGCGGTTTCAGGAAGAGGAAGAGCCGGGAACGCCCGGGATCGAGCACCCCCGTGAGGAAGAGTTCCATCTGGTAGGAATGGAAAATCGCGACGTAAAGCGCGGCGAATCCCCGGAGCCCATCCAGGTAGGGCAGGCGCTGCGGCAGGACTTCGCCCGCGGCGGATGAGGATTTTCCGTTCTGCGCGGTGGTCATAATGTGGTTCGTAAGCAACCGGCGCGCCAGAGGGGGCGGGATCGCGACAGGTCTCATGATGCGGCGGCGAGGAGGGGGACCTCCGCGCCGATCGCCTCCAGGAGGGCGCTGTGCTGGATTCCCCAGTCCATCGCCTCGGCTTGGGCGCGGGCGCGCCGGCCCCACTCGATGCGGGCCTGTTCATCCTCGATCAGAGAGGCCAGGCGCGCGGCCAGTTGATCGGTATCCGGCGGATCGAAGTAAAGGATGGCGTCGTGGCCGACCTCGGGGATGCCCCCGCGGCGGGAGGCGATGCTGGCCACACCGCAGGACATCGCCTCGGGCAGCGCGAGGGTGCAGGGCTCGTCGTAGTTGGACGGAGCGCAGAAGATCGATGCGGACTGATAGAATGGCAGGATCTTGTGGCGATCCATGAAGGGAAGGAACTCCACGCAATCGCCAAGCGGCTCGGCGAGCCTGCGCACTTCGAGCTCGAAGGGGGAGAGCGGGAAGTTCACGTCGAAGTGCTCGCGTCCGATGAGCCGCAGCTTGAATCGCCTCGTCTTGCCGTGAATCTTGCGAGCGGCCTGGATCAAGAGATCGGCGCCTTTGGTCGGCACCATGCGGGCGACGAAGAGGATCACGACTTCATCCTTCGGCGTGAGCTCGGGACGGGGGACGAAGCGTTTCGTGTCGACGCCGTTGTGAACGACACGCAGTTTCTCATGGCCGTGCTTGAGGCGAGTGCGGATTTCGTTTGCCAGGAACTCGCAGTTAAAGAGGACGAGGTCGGCGGCATCCACCGTGCGATGGAGCTCGCGTGAGTCGTACGTGTGAAATAAAGAATTACAGACATTAACACAGACCTGCGCGTTTGGGATAGCTTTCTTGAACTGCCGGGCGGGTCCCGGCGTGTTCTGGATGAAGATCGTGCCGTCGAACGCCGGATCGATCGCCTTCACCCCCGCTTCATAGCTTTTGTTGATGAAATACCGCTGCATCCCAAGCCTGGCGAGCAGGACGTCGGCGATCTTCTGGTTGCGCGTGGGGAGCGGCGCGAAATCGACCGGAACGCATTCGCCGGCCGGGTAGTCGTGGCGCGTATTGCGTCCGACGAGGATCTGCGCGCGTCCGCCGGCCTCGACCTGCTTGCGGGCGAACTCGTAGACCAGCGTCATGATCGCGCTCCCGTTCTGAAACGTATAGTGATCTCCGGGGATCGGGACGTAGATGTGCTTGTTGCTATGCATTTCTCACAGCCGCACCCAATGGCTCGGCGCCGGATCATCCATTCCCGCGGTGGCAATGTTCCAGCGCTTCGGGGCGATCACCATCTTGTCCTCCGCTTCAGCCAGCCATGCCCCCCACCAACTGAAGGAACTGTTGGCGATGATGAAATGCCGGCAAGCCGACATGAGGCGCAAATCCTCGTGATTTCGCTTCCCGACGTTGTGGGTCACGTAAACCGTGGGCCGCGGCAAACGCAGGTTCTCCCGCACCCAGGCTGGGTCATCGGAAAAAACGAACACCACCGGGTCCGCGGTCCGGCTCGCGATGTATTCGAGCGCCGCGCGGTAATAGTCGAGACCGCAAGTGCCGTGGCGCTGGCTTGTTTCGCGCACGGAGACGTAATCGCCGCGGCGCACGTGGAGGCAGACGGCGTTGCAGGAGCCGATGCGGTCCAGCATCCGTTCGTTCTCCTCCCCGGGCGGAGCAACCAACGTGAACTGCTCGCGGATGGAACCGGCCACTTGCTCGAAGTATCGTTCGGACGCCCAGGTCCCGGCGAGGTACATGTGGCCCTGGTGAGCCAGCGCTCCGGGCTGGAACCCGCGGTACTGGTCCTCCACGTACTTGAACCATCTCCCCATCAACGGCGTGACAGCGGCCTTCAAACATCGCGACCAGCCGCTCGTCTGGCCGTTAACGGGGCGGACGACCCGGACCATCCGCTCCGCCCATTTCTTCTCGCGCGCGGTCCAGGGCCGCCCGCTGATCTTGAAATGATGCAGTTCGTAAGGGCGATTCACATCCAGGTCGCATCGCAACGGATCGAGCAGGAGCGAAGTGTCCGCCTTCCGGGCGGCGGCGAAGCCGGCGGCGTATTGAAACAACTGGTTACCCAGCCCGCCCCATAACCTTACGATGACCACAGCGCGAAGAAGAGGGCTTCTATTACGACCCGGCGGGAACGGAAAGGGGGGGCAAGGCGGACGGGGCGCCTTCGGAGGCAGCGGCGGCTTTCGCGGCGTTCGCCCGCGCCATGACGATGGAGAGGACCCCGAGGAGCCAGATTGCGCCGCCGAGGATGAAGAATGCGGTGGCGAGGAGCGAGCCCAGGCCTTGATTGTGGGCGGAGAGGCCGTCTCCGGAGGTAGGCCAGGGGCGCGTGAGAAGCGCGTACAGGATCAATGCGGCCACGGCGCCGCCGATGCGCCAGCCGGGCGGATCGCTTTTCGGGGCGGTCAGGAGCGCCCACAGGAGAGGCAGAGCGAGGATGTAGTACTCATCGTGGCAGAGCGGCGAGACCAGCGGGATGGAGAGGAGGCAGACGCCGAACCAAAGCCGGGATTCGTAAGGAGACTTGGGACCGCCGCGGCTCCAGAGATAAACGAAGCTTGCGCCGACCGCGAGGTATCCGAGGCCGAGGAATGTGAAGAAGAGAGCTTTGCTCGGCATGAGCGCGTGGATGTGAGTGTTCGCCGCGAACTGGAGGCGGGCGAAGCCGAGGATCGATTGGGAAAGGAGGAAGGGCTGCTGGGCGTTCGCGGCCGTGACGGCGCAGAATTTCTTCCAGGCGCCCAGACCGCCCGGGATGAAGAACACCGCGAGACCGGCGCAGTAGAAGAGGACGCTCGATATGGATGCTTTCCAGTCCCGCTTGACGAGCGGGTAGATGAGGATGCCGAACATCCAGAGTTTGATAAGCGCGGCAAGGGCGATAAGGAAGCCGGCCAGTTTGCTCCGGTCGCGGCTCTCCGCCCAGAACATCGCGCAGGCGCAGAGGAGCAGAAGGTCGTTGATCTGGCCAAGGCCGAAGTTAAAGACCGTGGGCCAGAAGCGGAAGCCGACGACGAGCATGACGCAGAGCGGGACGATCTCGGCCAGCGTAAAACCGGCGGCGGCCGCGTAGAGGGCGACACTGAGGGCGAGGCAGCCGGCGCTGATGAAGAACCATATTTTCACGGCCTTCTCGCGGGGAAGATGAGCAAGCGGGCGGAACGCCTGCGCGATGAGCGGCGTGTAGATGTAAGGGGTCTTCCCCACGGCGTTGCCGGTGATCGAGTAGAGTTCTTCGCCGTTGTTCAGGCGGGTGGCGGCGTCATAGAACACTCGGAAGTCCCACCCGGTGATGGCGGAAGCCGGATTCGTGGCGCCGTTGTACGCCTGGGAGAGAAGGAACCAGCCGACCAGAAGAAGGAGAAGGGCCTTCTGCCACCCAACCGGGCGCGCCTTATCCGGCGCGCCGCCGTTTCGTTCCACAGTTTCAGTTTGATGATCCATAAGCATTTTCATTCCACGCCGCTTTTGCAGGAGTCGATGGCGAGGGCCACCCGGTCCGCCCGGAGCACGGCGGCCCGGCGTTCCTTCCGCTTCGCGCGGATTCTGAGAAGAGAGACGAACATCCTGGCGGTGTCTTTGACGAAAGAGACCTTGCTGCCCGGAACGTCCTTCCAGTCGATGGGGATTTCCTCGATCGATATGCCCGCGTCGACCAGCGCGGCGAGGAGATCGACGTCGAAGGCAAAGCGCTTCTCGGAAACCACTTCGCGTATGACGGCGAAGGCGCGGGCCGAGATGATCTTGAAGCCGCACTGGGAATCATAAACGCCGGAATGGATGAGCGAGCCGACGAGGGTGGCGTACACCCGGCCCATGAAGTGGCGGGACATCTTCCGCTCGACGCACCGGCCGAGCAGTTTGATGCGAGAGGCGAAGAAGCACTCCGGGCTGCCGGCGCCCTCGGCGGCGCGCTTGAGGACGCGGGCGACTTCGCGGGCGGGAGTGGCGCCGTCCGCATCGGCGAAGCCGAACCAGTTCGCGGCATGCCCGGCCGACCAGCCGGCGAGGATCGCGCCCCCCTTCCCCTGATTTTTGGCCAGAAGGAGCGGCGGCAGGATGGAAGGATGGCGGGAGGCGAGATCATTCACAACGCGGGCCAGGGCGTCGCGTTCGGACGCGGAGGAGCCGTCATCGACGACGAGTATGCGGACCGGGAACTCAAGGGCTTCCAGTTCGCGGGCCAGCTCACCAAGGTAAGCGGGGAGCCGGGCGCTCTCTTCAAAAGCGGGAATGACGAGATGAAAGCCGGTCATGACACTCCGCTGCGCGCGGTGTTTGGGTTGGCGGAGGCGGCGGGAACGCCCAGCGGAAGCCGCCCGCTTTCGGCGAGCGCTTCCCGGTAGGCGCCCATCATCCGCTCGGCGGTTTTCGCCCACGAGAACTCGGCGGCCTGCGCCTCGGCGCGCAGGCGATATTCGGCCGGGTCGGCGCGGAGGGCGGCGTTGATGGCGTCTTTCAAACCGTCGGGATCATCCTGGTCATAGAGGAAACCGGCATCGCCCGTTATGCTTGGGGCGCAGCCAAAATCCGACGAGATGACAGGGCGGCCATAGGAAAGGCCGAGCACGAGGACGGCGGAGGTGAGGTAATTCTTCCCCGGAACGACGACCCAGTCGCTGGCTTTCATGTACACCTCGAGCTGCTCGTTCGAGATGCCTTTGAAGTGACAGCGGATGCGCTCATCGCCGGCGGCGTCGTGTTCCATCCTCAAGCGGAGGCTGTCCGGCGAGGAACCGACGACGAAGAGGCGGAGATTCGGATCGGGCAGCGTGCGGAAGACGCGGATGAGATCGACGCCGTTGCGGGTCTCGCGCATGGAGCCAAAGCAAAGAAGGACGCGCTCTCCGTCGTGAATGCCCAACTGGCGGCGCGCTTCCTTCGCGGTGAGATCATCCGGGTAGAACGCCTTATAGTTCCCGAGCGGGGCGGTGACGACGCGCCGGGCCGGGCCGAACTCGGCGCGGGCGACCGGCGCGGCGGATTCGCCGCAAAGGATGAGCGCGGAGACGTTCCGCATGAGGAAGGAGCGGCAGCCGCGTTCGAAGGGGCGAGTCGGGCTTTGCCCGTGCGCGTAGAAGTCGTGCATCGTCCAAATGATGGGTATCCGGAGCCACTTCGCGAGGTAAACGAATGCGTACAGCCACCCCAGGTGCAAGAGCCGGAGCCACGGCCCGACGAACCTTGGCACGTCCCTGGTGGGGCGGTAGTAGGCTTCGGGCCAATGGAAATGGACGATGTCCACCTTCTTGCGGTTTGCGAAAAGCCAGTAAAGCCCCGGGAAATCCGGCGTCGGGATCCAGTCGCATCCCAGGGGCCGGAGGCGATCCGCCATCTCACGCAACAGCGGATGCTGGTTCTGGAGCCAGGGGTCGTTCCGATACGGGTTGGGGAAGCACGCCCCGACGATCGGCTTCTTCCTCGCTTTGCCTGGGTCGGCCACCTTAGGCGAGCTTTCGATTTTTGAGCAGCACGTCGTTCCCATAGTTATGCACCATCTTGAAGCCCGGCAGCAGCTTCAGCAGCGCACCGAGATTCATCTGGCCCTCGTAGAGTTCGTCGTCGTTGTACTCGGTGTAGATGTAACGCGTTTTCTCGAGGGCTTCGCGCCCGCCGGCGATGAGGTCGGCTTCCGCGCCCTGCACGTCGGCCCAGATAAGGTCGATCTGTTCGATGCCGTTCTCCTTCACCCAGGTGTCGAGTTTCCTGGTCTGGACGGTGATGGCGCCGTCGAAGGTCACCCACGGATGCGCCTCGACGTGCGCCTTTGGCTTTCGCAGGGAGCCCGAGAGGTCCCACCCTTCCTGGCACTGTTTTCCTTCGTCTTCGGAGGGATGCGCGCCGTTGCTGACATGAAACTGGGCCGTCCCGTCCGCATTCGAGATGGCAAGTTCATACAGAACCGCCCTGGGATCGGTCACCTTCATCCGGTACCGCTTTCTCGCGCGGGGGTCGGGTTCAAAACTGAAGACCCGGCTCTCCTTGAAGAGCTGCAAGAGCCAAAGTGAATCGCTGCCGTCATTGCAGCCGATGTCGAGGATCACAGGATTCTCTTTTCCCAGAAGCTTGATCAGGACGTTGTTGTCGTAGATGGAACCTGCCGTCAATGGGGGCTGGCCGCGCAGCATCCGCCTCAGGTTGTTTACGGCATGTCTTAAACGGGGCATCTTCCGCAGTTGTTGTTTGGCCAGGGTTAGCATAATGAATTTGTCCCTCCTTTTGGTCGTCTTGTCCCGCGCCCGGAGTCAGGCGGCGGCGATCTCCGGCTGCGCGGCAGTCACTTCCGAATAGATCCTCGAATATTGCCCGGCTATCGCCGGCCATGTAAATTCGCCGGCTGCCCGGCGGCCTGCCGCCCCGAGCCGCTCCCGCAACGCGGTATCGGACGCGAGCCGGGCGAGCGCGGCGGCGAGCGCCCTGTCGTTTTCGGCCGGGAATAGCAAACCGGTCTCCCCTTCGATGACAATCTCCGGCACGCCGCCGACGCGCGAGGCGATGACGGGCTTTCCGGCAGCCATCGCCTCGAGGTTCACGATGCCGAGCGGTTCCATGCGCGAAGGCAGCACGAAGAATTCGCAACCCCGGAACAGCGCGGCCGCCATGGAGCGATCCGCGCGTCCGATGAGTTTCGCGTGTTCCCGCAAACCGAGATCACGGAGGAGGTTTTCCAATGCGTCGCGCTCGGGACCTTCTCCTGCGATCAGCAATTTCCACCCCGCGATGTTCGCCCTGGCGAAGGCGCGGAGAAGCACGTCGAACCCTTTCTGCGGCACGAGACGCCCGATTCCCAGGATGTAAGGCCCCTGTGCGGCATGCGGCGCGACGCCGTCGAAATCGCCCGGGTCGATCCCGTTATAAACCACGCTCGCCCTCGTTCCGAACGGCTTGCCCCAGTACTCCTCCATGTCATCCAGCGTATGGCGCGAGCAGGCCGTGATGTGGTCCGCCTCGCCAAGGAGGGCCCGCAGCTCCTGGTTCATGAAGGCGGAACGCTGATAAAGTTGGGTGGCATCCATCGTGCGCTCCCCCTGGGTTGTGACAACCAGCGGCAGGCCGAGTTCGCCTTTGGCGATCCGCGCGTAGTGGCCGTTCGAACTGACACACTGGACGTGCAGCAGATCGATCCGGTGTTTTTCGAGTATTCGGAACATCTCGCGGCAGATCACGCGATGGGTGAGAAGGTAGTTCACGCGAGCCTTCAGGCTCCCCTCGGGCTCCCGCAGGGCAAGGCGGTAAACCGGGGTCTCTTCGTATAGCTCCTCGCGCGGCAACGAACGGGGCCAGCGGTTCGTGAGGATGATGGCGGAAATGCCCTGCCGGCGATACTCGCGGGCAAGCTGGCGCACCGTTTCCTCGACTCCGCCGACGTGCGGATAATAGGCGCTGGCAAAGATCGCTACGTTCATACTGCGCAAAAACTTCAGTTCAAACCGGGCGGGCCACCACCAGCATCACGTCGCCCAGCACCGGCTGGTCGCCGATCCGGTAGAGCATCCCCGCGTGATCGAGCTTTCCGCCCGAGAGGCTCTTGACGAGGTTTTGCGCCCATTTGAAGCGGTTTGCCAGCGGGACATAGGTCTTCAGCAGCACAAAGCGCGCGAGCAGTTTTGCGATTTCGCGCAACCGGCGAATCTGTTGGATCCTCCAGGCCGGGTGCCAATAGCGCGGCTCGGAGAAGCTCTCGACCCGAAAACCGGAACGTTCGAGCGCCGTCGTCATCGACTTTTTCGTCCAGTAGAAGGTATGGCTGATCACGAGCTGACGCCAATGAAGCCCCCAGAACTGTGCGCAGGCGCTCCCGATGTCGCACGTCGCCATGACGAGATAGCCGCCCGGCTTCATGATCTTGCGAATCCTCCGCAAGTCGGCCACCGGGTCGTACAGATGCTCGAAGACGTCGGTATTCATGACGACGTCGAACTTCTTGTCCCCATAATCGACTTCCTCGAGGGTGCCGAGCCGCACCGGCAGCTTGAGGACGCCCGCCGCGTGTTTCTGGAATTTAGGGGAGGCTTCGATGCCGTGCGCATCCCACCCCTGCTCGCGCGCCGCGTGCAAGACCCAGCCGGCGGCGCAGCCGATCTCGAGCAGCGAGCCGGGCTTGCCGATCAGGATCGTGAGGTTCCGCACGAAGTCGGCCCAGGCGTCCTTCCCCTTCTGGGGGATGTTGACGTAGTTCTCCACCTCCCAGTCGTTCGGCTCCTGCTGGTCGGCGTAATACCGGTTGATGGACTCCTTCGACGGGCACGGGTTCGGGTAGCGCACCGAGCAGCCGTTGCAGCGGACGATGCGCCAGGCCGGGACATCGAGCTTGAAATCGAGCGGAAACGCCTTCCCCTCGAAAGAGGTGTGATGCGGGAAGGGAACCTGAAACAACGGCTCAAAATCGCCGCTGCCGCAAATCGGGCAGACATCGCCGGAGGCGGCGACTGTTTTATCGTCACTTGCCATTGTATTAGTCATAAGGATCACGGCTCGGCCGGGGCCAGCCCCGGACGCCCGGATGCCGCCGCGGGTTTCCCAAACGCGCCGCTGAGGCGAAGCTTCCACGGCAGGACCATGGATTCGACTAAAACGGCGCGCGACATTTTAGACTTGCCCTGCGTCCGGTCGGTGAAGGTGATCGGGATTTCCACCACGGTCAGTCCCGCCCGCACGGCGCGCAGAGACGTCTCCACCTGGAAGGCATACCCTTCCGAGTTCAGGGTGGCCACCTTCACACATTCGAGGCCCTGGCGGGTCCAGCATCGGAAACCGGCTGTGGGATCGGTAAACGGCAGGCCGAGAATCAGGCGGACATACCATCCCGCGAAACGGGAAAGAAGAACGCGGCGCGGCGCCCAGTCGCGCATTTCGCCCCCCTTGCAATAGCGCGAGCCGATCACGAGGTGCGCGCGCTCGGCGGCATCGAGCATCGCGGGCAGATCGTCCGGATCATGGGAGAGGTCGGCATCCATCTGGACAATGCGCTCATAACCCGCCTTCAACGCCGAGCTAAAGCCGTCCCGGTAGGCGACCCCGAGTCCCCGCGGCCCGGTGCGCCGCAGCACGGCGTAGTTTGCATAACGCGCATCCGTTTTGAACAGGGCCTCCGCGATGGCGGCGGTGCCGTCTGGAGATCCGTCATCCACCAGCAGCAAATGGGCGTCGGGAACCGCTTTCGCAAGGCGCGGCAGCAGGAACGGCAAAGTCTCCGCCTCGTTATAAGTAGGAATGACGACCAGAGTGCGGGCCGCGGCCGATGGATGATCTTTCACAGGGTTGGTATTCATAAGGCGCAGGTGGGTGATTCCTGGCGGACGGCCGTGAGCGGAGCATACAACGCCTCATACAGCGAGCAGACGCGATCCCAGCCGAAATCGAGCGACCGCCTCAAGCCGGCGGCGGAAAGCTGCTCCCGTAGCGCGGCGTCCTTCAGCACGCGGACGATCGTCTCTCCGAGTTCGGCATCCCGCGCGATCAGCCCGGCGCGGCCTTCCTGCGTCACCTCGCGCGCCCCGAGGTTTGGGCTGGCGACCACCGGCGCGCCCGACGCCATCGCTTCGATATACGGCACTCCAAATCCTTCGTACGTGCTCGGAAGGCAGAACACCCAGGCCTGGCGGTACAGGTCCGTCAGCTTCTCTTGGGAAACGCGGCCAAACCAGCGCACTCCCCCGCCCGACACCGGCTCCTCGCATACCGCCCAAAACTCGGCTCCCGGCACGCGGGGCTGAATTTCCCTCCGGAAAATATCGAGGAGCATCGCGCCGCGCTTGCGGTTCGTCATGGTGCCGACGAAGAGAAGCGACGGGGAGGCGCTCTTCTCATCGCCCGGAGCGAAGGCCGTGAGATCCACGCCGTTCGGGATGACGCGTTTGACCATCGGGATGTGCTTGCGCGTGTTTTCGGAGACGGCCACCAGTTCGTCGGGTAGAAAGCACGAGTTGTATTCGCAGAGCGCCAGGGCTCCCATGCGCGCCTTCGCCCTCAGCCCTTTTGCGTGGAGCATCTCGGCGAAGCAGGAGCCGTGGAAGGTATGGATGTGGCGCGGGCGCTTGCAGCCCCACAGAAACCAGTCGTCTCCGTGCGCGTTCAAAACGTCGAACTTCGTGAAATCGCACCCGCGCAGGTCCCAGGCATAGCCGAAGGTCCGCAAACGCTTCCTGGGCGGCACGACCACCACGTCATACAGGGAATCCTCCGAGCGCCCGGTCTGGCTGAAGACCGTCACATCGTGCCCGCGCTTGATGAACTCGTTCGCCAGGTAATGCACCTGGTAGCCCACGCCGATCTTGCTGCCGCTGGGCAGGTAGAGTGAAGTAATTGCTATTTTCATCACTCCGCGCGCTCGTAGAGCTTCCATTCCCCCGCGGATTTGACGAGGACCACCTTGGAAGCCGGGTTCGCGAAGTAGGACGCGGGCAACGGATCCGCCCGCCGCACAAAAAAATAACGGTATCCGGCATAGCGCGGGTCGTTCCAGTTAAAGCTAGCCAGGTCCCATTCAAACCCAATCTCCACCGGAGGCAGCGCTTCGGGCTTGTACTGGACGACCGCTGTATGGAACCAGGCGAAGTTAAAGTCCACCCAGCCGCCTTTCTCCGCCTCGTACCAGAGCGGAAAGTGCATGTAAGCCATCGAGTTCATCGCCTCGGGGCTGGCGGTGTCGAACACGAGCCCGATCGCCCGCTGCCCAGGCTTGGCCGCCGCGGACACCGTATCGAAGTCCGCGCTTTCCCGGCCAAACCGGTGGAACCGCGCGGCCGTCACGCCGATGAACACCAGGCACCCGCACGCCATCAATGCCTGCACAACCTCATCCCGGCGCGGCGCGGCGGCGGAGCGGCCTCCGATGTTCGGCCGGCGGAAAGCGAGGGCATAGAACGGCAGGAGAAACAGGGCGAAACGCTGATAGACGAACGAGGCCTGAAAGAACGTCCCGGCAGCGGGAAGCGACGTGTGGAACGTGGTGGGAAACATCCGTTCCGGGACCAGCGCCCAGACTGCCAGGATCGCGGCCAGCGGCACGAGCGCCGCCGGCGAGCGCAGGTTGAACCGCGCGCCCATCAGCCACGGCGCGGCGATCATGACGGCGAGCATCGGCATGAACATCCAATCCGGACGCAACCCCGAAGCGCAGACATAGAGGACGAAATGCGTGAGCCGTTCGGCGTTCCAGCCGCCGCCGTTTGCGGCGTCGGAAACGCGCATGGCCGCGTTCGCGTGGTTTTCCAGTTTATTGTAAATGACGGCCCAAGCCGCCAGCGCGATGAAGGGCGCCGCCGTCGCGCACAAGCGAGGCAGCCCGCCACGCAACTGCCGGGCGAGCAGGAAGCCGCCGCCGATCGCGGCCGCAAACAGGAACACGAGGCCGTGGCAGAAAAACACGAGAATGCCCGCGCCGAACATCAGCAAGCCGGCGCTCGGCGTCGGCTGCTTCGCATAGCGGAGGGCGAGCAGCAGGAACAATACGCCGAAAGGCGAGGCGACCAGGAAAGTCATGAAGCCCCATTTGAATGCGAACCCGAAAAAGCCCGGGATGAACAGCCAGTCGAGCCGGTCATCGCCGCCGAGCTCCTTGCGAAGGGCCACGCACGCCGCCACCAGGCCGAAGAACGCCAGCATCAGCACCACCTTCACCGCCGCGGCGGCGGGCATGATGAACGTAAGCGGCAGCGTGAGCGCATAACCCACGAGGTAAGGCGTGAACAGGTTCGTGCGCAGCATCGCCTGCCAGGCCGAATGGTGGGTAAGCAGATCGCGCAACGCCATGACCTGCGCCGCGTGCTGGGGCAGGTCGACCATCGGCAGGCGCGGAGCCGCCCAGAACATGGCGCCCGCGAGCAGCACCGTCAGCACAAACACGGTTCGCCAGCCGCGACGGACGGAAATTTCGATCGGGGCGTTCATTGCGGGATCAACGGCCCTGGCGGGCGCCGGGCCGGGATTTTCAATTGCTGGCGCGATATTGTTCATTCAGCTGGAACCAATGCGGCTTACGTCGCGGCGGCCACGTGCCGGATCTGCGCCCGCTTCAGGAACGGCGCCTCGATGAATCGATACGACAGGCGGGCCACGAGGATCATCAGCGGCAGAGCCGCCAGGGAAAAAAGGAAGTTTTTCGCTCCGTCGATGCCGTGCAGACGAAGAAACCCCGCAACCCCAATGGCAATCGGCATATGGAGCAGGAAGAGGCTGTAAGAGCACTGGCCGAGGCCGTCCAGCAACCGCCCGGAGAAGGCGCGCTGGACGAAGCCGCGGGCAGGATCGGCCGCTGCCACGAGCAGGAACGCAAAGGCAAGTCCATAAGTCATGTCGCGGAAAGGAAGGTACGTATCCAGCGGCAGGAGCAGGTGCGCGGCCACCATCGCGACGACACAGAACCCGAGGGCAGTGAGCGGGCGCCCGAATAACCACCCGGTAAAGGGATTCGCGTTCCCGCGATAATTTTTCGCGAGTTGCGCCGCAACATACATGCCCACGCCGAACTCCGCCAACCGGCCTGGCAGAAGCACCCGCACCCACATCGTATACCCGGAGTTCGGATTGAGCCCCGCCGGGCCGGCTATCACGTAAAGGCCGCACCGGTAGGCCAGCGTGATGCCGGTCAGGATGAGAAGCCCCCGTCCCGCGCCCACCCGGCGGAAAAGCCACAAGGCAAGCGGGAACGCCAGGTACCAGGTCCATTCCAGGCCGAGACTCCAGCACACCTGGTTCATGTGGAACGTCCCTGGAAGGAGCGAGTGCAGCAGCAGCAGGTGCGCCCCCACATCCAGCCAGCTATCCAGAGTTTCAGTATGCTCGCCCCGGTTGATCCCGAACCAGTGCATCAGGATGTAGAGCGCCGGAACGATTAAAAGAGACGCATAATAGGCCGGCACGATCCTCCGGATCCGGTTCAAGAGATACCCTTTATAATGGCACTGCCGGCTCGCCTGCCGCGCGTACGGCCAGAAGAGACAGAAGCCGGAGAGGACGAGGAAGAAATTCACCGCCGCCCAGCCGTCGTGCATCGGACGAAGAAGATTGATGTGCCGCCACGGACGGTACGCCGGCATGCCCGCGCCGATGAATATATGGAAGATGGAGATCGAGAACGCCGCAAGCCCGCGCAGGCCGTCGATCCCCGCCACGTGCGAAGGGATCGCTACTTCAGCCACCGGGACCGCCACCGGCGACGGCAGTTGAAACCCCACGCGCACGAAAGCGGAGATTTTGCCTGGGGCGTTCGTGGCGGGATCAACGACCTTGACGGGCGCAGGGAGGAGATTTTCAATCACGGGCTCGATATTGTTCCTTTAGCTAGACTAATGCAGCTTACGTCGCGGCGGCCACGTGCCGGATCTGCGCCCGCTTCAGGAACGGCGCCTCGATGAATCGATACGACAGGCGGGCCACGAGGACCATCAGCGGCAGAGCAATCAGAGAAAAAAGGAAGTTTTTCGGTCCGTCGATGCCGTGCAGACGGAAAAACCCCGTAACCCCGTTGGCGATCGGCATGTGGAGCAGGAAGAGGCT
>Ga0302324_100001546_pt1 | contig 55476 bp, 50 predicted proteins | sample Palsa_T0_1_FD_201949 | JGI IMG/M metagenome (GOLD analysis project Ga0302324, IMG submission 201949) | Peat permafrost microbial communities from Stordalen Mire near Abisko, Sweden - Palsa_T0_1 | ecosystem: Environmental > Terrestrial > Soil > Palsa > Peat permafrost | place: Sweden: Abisko...
GCCCTTAGCCTCGACGTTCCGGGTCTTAACCGGACATACAACTTCGGCGAGAACGAAGGCCACTAGAGCCATCGTTAGTTAGCAAGACACAAAGGGGGAGCTTCGGCTCCCCCTCTTTTATTTACCCGCTAAGTTTTGTTACGATAGGCCGCCGCCGGTTCTCCCGATCAGGATTCAGGACCGTGACGCGCATTGTGGTACGCTGTTACTGCATTTCCCCCCGCGTCCCAAAAACCAAGAGAGGTTTCTATAGTCATGCTCAAAAGAGTATCGGCGCTTTGCGCCCTCGGTGTTGCTCTGGGGGCCATGTTGCTCCAGGCGCAGGACGTATTCGTGCTCCCCGGCGCGGGATCCAACAGCGGGGCGGCGGCAGCGTTCAATGCCAGTCCGCTTGGCGAGCTCACCACTTTCAATTCGGGAAGTGGGTCGTTCCTGGTTCTGCCGACATTAGACGCAACGACATTCTACGTCATCGCGGATTCGACCACGCAAACCGTGACCTCCACCCCGGCCACGTTCCAGCAGTCGCCCACTGTTGTGGCCAATCTTCCGTCTCCCGCTACCGCCGCAGTCATAACTCCAGACGGCAGGCGGCTCGCCGTGGCAGCCGGCACCCTGTATCTGTTCGATACCAGCACCAACAGCTCGATCGTGCCAGGAGGTTTTAGTCAGGGAACTGACATCAGTACCTTTGACGTGGCGGCCAGTCTGGATGCGACCGCGCTCTTTGCTCTAGGTTCCACCGGCACAGGGACCAGCCAATTGACCGCTTTCAACATTGCAACCAGTTCCGCCTCGGCCAGCAAGACCTTGTCTGAAGTTGCCACGGGGGTCGCGGTCGGCCCAAATGGACTGGTATACGTGAGCCTGCCGAACGAAATCCTGGAGCTCGATCCGACGACGCTGCAGCCCACGGCGGGTGGTTCGATAGGCGTCACTGGCACGCCCAGCCGCCTGGTCTTTACTCCGGACGGGCAATATGCCGTGGCTGCCAACCAAGCCTCTCTCGCCGGCAGTTCCACCCTCTTCATCGTCGCGCTAGCCACCCACGCCGTCACGGCGCCCGCTTTGGGCTTGCCCCAATTTAGCGGTCTCCATGTCAGCGGCATAGACACCGTGAGTGGTTTTTCGGGCTCAAGCGTCTATCAGATCGCGATTTCTAAATCTATTTCGGTCACGCAATTGCAAATTCCTGCCACGATACTGGCGCTCACGGTTTCTAACGAAGTCCCGGCTGGCGCAATCGGGACCGTCCAGAACCTGTTCGCGGTAACCGCCGCAAACCTTTACCGGATCAATCCGGCGGCGAACAGCATCGCCGGCGAGTCCTTGCTGCCGAATATCGTCAGTGCGCGGGCCCTCTCGTTCGCTGCGCCCACGACTACCACTTCACAATTGCCCGCAGCTTCGCTGCTAACTTACGGAACGAATCAATCGGTTTTGCCCAGTGCCATCTCCGAGCCGCTCGTTGTCCGGGTCTTGGACGTAAACAACCACCCCATCATTGGCGTGCCGGTTCAATTTAAGAGCAGCTCCAACAGCGCCACGCTCTCTTCCACCTCCGCCATCACGCAAGCCAATGGCTATGCACTTATTTATTTGACGGCTCCGGCTACCACCGGGCAGATAACGGTAACGGCCAGCGCTGGCTCGTTGGCGGCGAATTTCAACATCAATGTGAGCAGCACCGCCGGAAACGCCAACAGTCCCGTTCTAAGCATCCTGGCGGGCCAAGGACAGCTCCTGAGCGCCGACACCAATACCGCGGAAGGGTCGCAGTTCGGATCGCCTTTGGAGGTCTTGCTCGCGGATTCGAACGGAACCCCCCTGCCAGGCGTCGCGGTTACTTTCTCCGTGCCAAGTTCTGGCGGAGCCATCATCGTGAATGGTTCAGGAGGCGCAACCCAAATAGTCAACACCAGCTCCAATGGAACAGCCGAAGTGAATTTTCTCACCACGAGTCTTTCCCCCAGCAACGACATTGGGTATGCTCAAACCTCGGTTACGGTGAGCGCTCCGGGCGCCAACTCTGTCGTCTTCTATATCACGACGGTGAACCAAATCCCGAGCCCCACCGTGCAGTTCCTGTCGCCAACTCCCGGCACCGCCTTGACGGGGCCTGCCGGAGGCGTCCTGCCGGGCGCAGTTACCGCCGTGGTTTACTCCTCATGCTCCTTCGGCTGCAACCTTCCCATACCAAACGTGTCGTTGACGCTGAATGATGGAAATCCTGATCCGAGCACCTCTCCCACCGTGTCCTGCAGCGCTCCAAACGGGGGTTTCGTTCTCACCGGCGCAAACGGCGAAGCTAGCTGCAATGTTTTGTTTGGTCCGCACGTTGGGTCGGCGTCCTTCACTTCCACCATCGGATACACCCGCACTTCGTTCCCCGTTCCATTTACGGTTACGGCCGGCGCAGCCGCCGCCGTGCAAATCACCCAGGGCAATAATCAAGCCGGCAGCCCGGGACAGACGCTGCCCGAGGCCTTCCTGATCCACGTTACCGATTTGGGAGGCAACAGCGTCGTGGGCGCGCCAGTGAGTTGGCAGGTGCTTCCGGCGGGCGCGGCGACTCTTAAGAATGTGTCGAGCATTACCGACAGCAACGGAAACGCCGGCGCTCTGGCCACTCTCGGCAACAGTGGTGGCGCGGTGCAAGTGCTGGCCACTGTCAACGGCGTGGTCGCGACCTTCAATTTAACCATCAGTATTCCATCGGCGGGCATTCAAAAAGTTTCCGGCGACCAGCAGAACACGATGGTCAACACCGCCTTCGCATCCCCACTGATTGTCGAGGTTGTGAATTCGAGCGGCGCCGGCGTCCCCGGAGCGCCAGTGACCTTCACGGTGACCTCCGGGACGGCCACACTAGGTACTCCTTCAGCCACTACAGGTTCGAATGGGCAGGCTTCCACCACCGTGATGGCTGGCGGCGTTGCGGGGACCATCACGGTAAGCGCGACGTCATCCAGCTTCAACGTGACCTTTACTCTAACCGCGCAGCTTCAAGGTCTGTCCAAAGTCACCATCGTCAACGGGGCGAGCTTCAGCGCGGGTACCGGTATCTCGCCGGGCGGAATCGCCACCATCAGCGGCACGGGGTTCCTGCCTGGCGTCCAGGGATTGGTGACGGCCAATAATATTGTCGGTCCGCTTCCCATTACGTTGGCCGGTGTCAGCGTCACTTTCGGCGATGCGCCCGTGTCCGCCCCCATTTACTACGTCCAAAGCGTCGACGGAATCGTTCAAGTAACCGTGCAGGTTCCGTTCGAGGTTCAGCCGGGGCCGTCCGTAGCCTTAACCATCAGCATTGCCAACGGCAGCCCCACTACCGTCAACGTTCCAGTCAAGCCTTTGGCGCCAGGAGTTTTCACCACGGTCTACAACGGCAAAACCTACGCGGTAACGCTGCGGCCTGACGGAAGTTATGTGAGCCCCACCAACCCCGCGCAACCAGGTGAGAATATCAGCGTGTATGTCACCGGTCTTGGTCAAGTCACACCGGCTACCGCGACCGGCGACGCAGGCGTTCCTGGTCAGTCCTTGGTCCCCAACGCCAAGGGGGCCTGGCCGCTGCTGGTTGGCCTGAACAACGGCGGCGTGCCCGTGATCTCCGCGGATTACGCCCCTGGGCTGGTCGGCGTCTACGTGATCACGCTTCAGGTTCCCGCGAACACCAAGACCGGGCCATACCAACCCCTGGGCATCATCGGATACGATTCGGCGAAGAACGCCTATTTCGCAAACTCTACCTACATTCCCATCCAGTGATTGGCTAGCCTGGGCAGGCTCTTGCCTGCCCTTTTCCCTACGCCGCTACTTCTGAGGTGGCGCGGGGACTTGGGGTGGAATGGGATTCCCGGTTTGAGGCGTGCGATCGAAAACAACGCTGATGGGAAAAGCTTGGCCAGTCGGCGAGATATGCAACTGAACGGTTGTACTACCGGTGGTCTTCTTCGCGCAATCAGGGCACAGGATCGCGGGGTCGTCCAGCCGCCACTCGAACAGGACGGTGGTTTCCTCATGCGCCTTTAATTGGGTTTGGCCGACCGTGATCTTTAGCCCCGCCATGTTGGAGTCATCCATCTTGAGCGTGACCGTTCCGGGCATGTCATTGCGCACGTGAACCATGTCTTGTGATGTCTCGTAGGTCCGCAGTCGCACGGTTCGCTTGTCAACGCCAACCTTGGACAGAATTCCTTGCGCCGCCGCCACAAGATTGGCGGGAAGGCCCGAGTCATTCTTGGCGGTTGTCTCGGCGGGAGCGGGCACGAAGCCGGTGGGTGAAAACGGGGTCGCCACCGTGGTGGGCTTCACGTAATGCCAATACCACTGTCCATCCACAACCTCCCAATTGCTGGTGAGAGGGAAGGAAGTCGGAATGACCGAGCCGTGCCATTTCCACTCGCCCTTGCAGTTTTCGACCACAACGGCCTTGCTGAAGTTGTCCGAATAGCGGATCTTGATTGTGTCGCAGGCCTTGTACTGATCCTTTTCTGCCTGCAAAAAAGCATCCTGGGAATCATCGGCCACCAGCAGGTAGGCCTCCTTGAACTTTCCCGCCATGAACGCGTGATAGTACTGATTGACGCGAGCCCGCAATGCTTCGTCAATGGGCGGAGGCGCTTTATCCAGCAGCTCCGTCGACTCCTGAGCGAGCGCCAGTATGCCGGAAACCAGAAGGAAAGCAGAAAGAGCGAGCGTTTTCATAGTCTTTTAGATCGAAACTCTTCTTAGGATATCAGCTTGCGTTGGCTGGGAGGCAGGGACTCGAACCCCGATACGCAGATCCAGAGTCTGCAGTCTTACCATTAGACGACCTCCCAGCAGGAGCCTTCAGCGCGATTCTGCACTAAGGGTGTCGCCACCATTCTAACATCGGGGCCGGAATTGTCAGTCCTCGCTTAGGAGGCGCGATCAGCCGGGGCGTTTGGTCGCGGTCGCCCGCTGCGTGCGAGCGGCCCTAGGCTTGGAATGCTCGCCGGCCAGGTAGGTTCGCCAACGCTTTAGTTCGCCCTCGGAATCAAAGGCGCGCCACTCGTGCCGGAGGTTCTTTACTCTTTTGGTGAGCGACCGGCGGATTTCGGCTTCGAGCACGCGATCTCCGTGCACGACGCGCTGGATCGCCTGATAATCGCTGATCTTTCCGAGCGCTGCCTGCAACTCTCGCAGCGCCTTCAAGTAACGATCCAATTGGGGGCCATAGACAGGCCGGAACAACTCCAGCGTGTAGCGGAAGCGTTTGGTGTTCAAACGGAATCCGTGCAGCTCGTTGGGCGATCTCTTCTCCCTGACGGCATCGCGCCCGGCTTGGAAATACTTCCGCGCCATCTTGGGAAGCACTTCCCGTGCATTCGCCGCGATGCTCTGTGCGGGGTTCAGTTTCATACGCCGCGGAGCGATAGGCCGTTCCGCCACTTGGCTGAGAAATCCTGCGCGCTCCAGCGGCGCAACATTTCAGAGAATTGGCGCTGATACGCCAGGCGCTCCTTTTCCAGGCGCGGACGGTGCGCGGCATGCCCCGCCTGAGCCAGGAAATCGAGCGTAACATCGCGGTCCCGGATGGCCGAACTGACGCGCATAACGCGCTTCAGCATTCTGCGAATCTTCTTGACCTCCCACTTGGGAAAGAAATCGGCGAATATCTGCAATCCCTGTGAAAAGCGGCGCACGCTGACGCGCAAGTCGTGAATCTCATCCGGTCCCGGCTTGGCGGCGGCACGGTGCACTTGGTAGGCCAGCGTGGTGAGCAGACGGTTCATCTGCTCGATGGCGTAATCATGAATGCTGGTTTTGACGGTCACGCCCGCACCCGCGTCAGCTGGAGCTGCACTTGATAGGTTTCACGAAACGCTTCGGCCACGCGTTCCGCGGCCCAGATTTCCAGGTCCGGATCGGGGTTGGAATCCAGCGCGAGCGTAACGGATCCGTTGCGAAACTGCACTTGGAGATCGCCGACGCGCTGCTCGTGGCTCCGGTCCAGACTATCGGCGATGCGGAGCAGGGGTACCAGCAGGCTTATAGTGCGCTTGGCATCGGGATCGATGGTCTGAAAGAGGGAATGCCTGGGGGTGGGCATAGACTTTCTATGATACCGGCAGAGCAGGGCGATCAGCTGCCGCTCGCTGTCGGTAAAGCCCGGCAAGTCGGAATTCAAGACCAGATAATAGGAGTGCTTGTGATGGCTGGTATCGCTCACGAAGTGACCGATATCGTGCAGGTAGGCCGCGGCTTCCAACAGTTTGCCCAGCGCCGGGGGAAGCCTGTGCAGCGGCTGGAGCGACTGAAAGAGCCGGTGCGCCAAGTCAGCTACCTTGCGCGCATGCGGGAGCTGCACTCCGTAGCGGCGCGCCATTTGTTCCACCGAGCGGCGCTGATCCCGGCTGAGCATGCTTAACTCCCGTCCCACGTTCCGGGCGGCGAGGTCCGCGATGATGCCGTCGCGCACGCCGGCGGCCGAATAGTGGATAGCCGGCTGATGGAACATCTCGAGCATGCGCCGGAAAACGGCGGCGCCCGCGACGATCAGTTCCGCGCGGTTGGGACCGATGCCTTGAATCTTGCGGCGGCCGTTCAAATCCAGCACCGACACATCGCGGTAGAATCTGCGGATCTGCGCGGCCGAGGCTTTCAGCCGGTCCGCCTCGTCACGCCGCGAGCGGGCCACGCGGTTCACTGCGCAAACGATCGCCGCCGCGGTGGCCGAGGTTGCGATCGCGCGATCGAACGGTCCGGGCCCGATTTTCTTCAATGGTCCGGAGAGTTTTTCCTCGATGTATTCATTCAAACGATGCAAATCGATGGGCGCCGGCGGATTCGTCCGCAGGAAAACCTCCGTCAGGCGAACCGCGCCCAAGGGTTTCGAGAACGCCTCCGACAAAACTCCGTGATCGGACAAAATCACTTCGGCGCTGCCGCCGCCGACGTCTATCATCAACACGCGCTTGCCGGATTGGGGCCAGCGAGCTTGCACGCCCAAGTGAATCAGCCGCGCTTCCTCTTGCCCGGAGATAATTTCGATGGGCGCCCCCAAGGCTTTGCCCGCGCGTTCCAGAAACTCCTGTTGATTGCTCGCGTCGCGCACGGCGCTGGTGGCAACCGCGCGCACGCCGATGACATCCAGCCTTTGATAGATCTGCGCCATGCGCGCCAGATTCGTGCAAACAAATTCAAGCGCGTCGGCCGTGATGCGGCCATCCTGGAACACGCCGGCTCCCAGGCGCGTCACTTGCCGCTCGGCCGCCAGGATCTTGGTAGCCATGCCGTCTCCGGTCTCGGCGGCTTGCATGCGGATGGAGTTGCTGCCGATGTCGATGGCGGCATAACGCGGCATGTTTCCATGGTATCGTTGGCGCTTGCCGCTCCCAAATTCACCAAAACGTTATAATGTTCATTCGCCTCCCCCATATGCCCCTGCTGGTTCCAAATCGTCATCGCGGCAAGCTCATCGTGGTGGAAGGGATTGACGGATCCGGAAAATCCACCCAGCTCTCGCTGCTGAGCCAGTGGCTGCGGGCGCAATGCATTGCGGTGGCGTTCAGCGAATGGAATTCTTCGCCCCTGGTGCGCGAGACCACCAAGCGGGGCAAGAAGAAAAACATGTTCACGCCGGTGACGTTCAGCCTGATTCACGCCACCGATTTCGCGGACCGCCTGGAGCGCTACATCGTCCCGCTGGTCAAGGCCGGCGCGGTGGTATGCGCGGACCGTTACGCCTATACGGCCTTTGCGCGCGATGTGGTGCGGGGCGTGAGCCGGCGATGGGTGCGGAATCTGTACCGGTTCGCGCTGCGGCCGAATCTAGCGTTCTACTTTCGGGTGCCGCTGGAAGTGGCGATCGGGCGCATTCTGGGCGGCCGGAACGCCATCAAGTTCTATGAAGCGGGCATGGACATGGGGCTCAGCCGCAACGTGGAAGAGAGCTTCCGGATCTTTCAGGGGCGCATCCTGGACGAATATGAAGCCATGATCCAGGAAATCGGCTTTCATGTGATCGACGCCACCGGATCCATCGAGGAGCAGCAACAGCAGATGCGCGACATCGTGATGCGGGAGCTGGGCGAAAGCCTGCGCGATGGCATACTGCGGGCGTCGCGAGGAGATTTGGATGCTGCTCAAGCAGCCCCTAGAATTTTATAGCGAATCGCTGGCGGGAGTCGATCGCGGCGAGCTGCAAGGCAAGCTGATCGTGATCGAAGGGCCGGATTCGGTGGGCCGTTCGACGCAAGTGGCGCGCTTGCGCACCTGGCTGGAGCATCAAGGGCACGCGGTGCTGGACACCGGTCTGGCGCGCGGCGCGCTGGCGGGGAAGGGAATCTCGCAGGCCAAGGAAGGCAACACTCTGGGGCCCATCACGATGACGCTTTTCTACGCGACCGATTTCGCCGACCGCCTGGAGAACGAAATCGTCCCCGCGTTGCGCGCCGGTTTCGTGGTGCTGACCGACCGCTACATTTTTTCGCTGATGGCCCGCGCCATCGCCCGCGGCGAGGACCGGGCGTGGATCGAACGAGTGGCCAGCTTCGCGCTGGTTCCGCATGCCATTTATTATTTGCGAGCCGAGGTTCGCGACCTGGTGTCGCGCGTGGTGTTGGGGCGCGGCGCGTTCGACCATTGGGAGAGCGGCATGGACATGCGCTTCGGCGCGGACATGCACGACAGCTTTGTGAAGTACCAATCCCGCGTGATTCATGCGCTGGACCGCATGGCCAAGCGCTACAATTTCGTGGTGATCGATGCGACCAAAACGCCGGATCAGATTTTTCGCGAGCTGCAACGATCGATCGGCAAATTGTTTTGAAGGAAATTTGCAAAGGTGCCTAGTGGGGACGCATAATGTTTGTATAGAGGATTGCGAGCAGACGATCCGAACTGGTGCGCGCAGCGAAACCTTAACACTGTACGCGAAGCCCCGAAGGGTGGCCTTTCCTTTCTTTCACATAATGCGTACTTGTGTTGGTATATGAGCGCGCCTGCGACTGGACTGCCTGAGTTTGATCGCCCGCCTGTCATCGAGGTTGCGCTCTCCGTACAGTTCAAGCGGCTAGAGCATCTACGCTCAGCTCATTTGGGGCTGTTGTGGGCCAAATTTCGGCATCGATTTCCACGAACTGAGGACTACGGCCCGCTGCCACCCGCATTTGAACGATTTGATCAGAATCCTACCCAGCCACGGCTCGGGGTGGAGATCCGGGCGTTCGATATGCCGCCTCTACCTCGTACTTGGTTTCTGAATGAAGGCGGAACTGAGCTCATTCAGATTCAGCCCGACAGGTTTATTCGAAATTGGCGCAAGGTGGGTGAGACGGATCAATATGTCCGATACACGCATATCCGGGAGAGATTCATTGAAGACTTCGCGGATTTCGAGCAATTCGTCCGGGCGGAACAGCTCGGTGAGGTTAGTCCAAATCAGTGTGAAGTGACGTACGTAAACCATATCGTGCCAGGCGATGGCTGGGAAGAACATGGAGAGCTTGAGAAGGTCCTGAGCGTGTGGTCGGGGCGGCATAGCGATGACTTTCTTCCAATGCCTGAAGGCGTAGGAATATCCGTGCACTACGTTATACCTTACAAAGGGCAGCCGATCGGCCGACTACACGTGGACCTTCAGCCCGCATACAGGGTCGCTGACGCCAAGCCGATCTACATACTAAATCTGACCGCGAGGGGCTTCCCAATCGAGGGCAACGTGGACGGCGCACTTCTCTTTTTGGATATCGGTCATGAGTGGATCGTGCGGGGCTTTGCCTCGATGACTACGAAACACATGCAGAAGATTTGGAGGCGGACAGATGTCAGCTAATGCCCTCTTGTGGCCAACCACGGGTGTTCGGAGAGTGCTCAGCGATCGTGACTACCGGGTAATCGGAACACATGCTGCCCCGGGCGCGTTGGCCGCGAGCAGCGGTGAGGTGCGGTCGCTAGAAGAGGCGCGGCTCCGACTGAAGGCCAGTAGCGTGTCCGCACCCCAAACGAGCATAAGTGTTGAGGTTGATGGACCGGTTCTTCCTGAATGGATTTTCCCAGCCCTAAAATCTGCTACGGAACTTCTGAGCCTAGACCAGGATTGGGATTCATATGGCTCGCCTCCCATCGACCCGCATACGATTGAGCGTGGACTCGAATTGCTCGGGGATGTCATGTCGGCGGAATCTTTGCCGCCAGCATTCGTCCCGACAAGTTCCGGCGGGTGCCAACTGGAATGGCACACGCCCGCACGTGACTTAGAGATCGAAATCCTTGCGGACGGTAATGTGTCCATTTACCTGGAGGACCGAGTTCGCAACGTTGAAGCTGATGGATCCTACGTAGAGCACCGCCTACTCGCGAGAGAGTTGCTACGCGAACTGGTCCAGGAGCCTTGATTTTCCAGTGGAGGCTTCAGGGTATGTAAAAGCGGATGATCCGAAGATCGAGGCCGACGCAAGGCTTTGGAGAAGGATACATCAGTCCTGGTTTGTACCGATCGCCAACAGCGGCGAGCATAGAGTTTCGTCTCAGGCATTCCAAAATGGAAAGACCTCTGACGGTAGGCAGGCAGACCACATGTCCGTTACGCTAGCTGATCACCCTTCCGCCCCTGCGTCCCCCAACGAAGCGGTTTCGGGCAAGTATGCTGGCTACGGCTTGCTCGAATTCTCTGCGGGGCTAGCTCGGAGTCTAGGCCAAGGCGTGACACATACGCCTACCGCGGAGGAACCAGCGCACGGCTCGGTCACCGGGGATAAGTCTCGGGCGGTCATCAAGGGTTTCAAGCGTGGATCGCGGTTGCTGATTCAACCCCCACCTCCGTGAGTTGCAAAAAGCAAAGAACTATTTCACCGGGATCGATTGTATCAACTGCGGCCCGGGCGCTGTGAACATTAGTCAGGCTGTTCACCTGGACATCAATGGGCTGCCGCGCGGCCGGAGCGCGGGAGTTAATTATGGGCCTGCTCGGCCCCGCGATGAAACAGCTTCTGTTTGAAATCCGGCCAGAATTCGTCGAAGACATTGCTGCCGAAGCGGCCGAGGAATCCGATACCGGTGCGAATGGTCGCGCGGCTGGCGGTGTCGTCGCCAGGGGCGCGCCAGGCGTTGGAAAGGAAGTTGCTGCCGGGAATCGCGACGAATCGGGCGTAGGCGGGCATCAAGTTGCCATTACGATCTTCGGCCATGAAGGTCATTTTTGCAGCGTGTCCCAGCCGATGGCCAAATGAAGCACCATCGTCGCGGAAGTAGCGTGGATCCTCACCCCAGGCCGCACCGAGCCCGGCTTCCAGCGTGTCACTCACGGCGTTTCCGGCAACGCTCATGCCCAAGCGGTCCCCGAATCCCTGCCAATGGGTTCCATATGCCTTAGGGCTGTTGAATAGCGTGCCCCATCCGGCGCCAACCAGTTCGCCGGCGACGCCTTCCGGGCCAACCGTGCTCTGCGCCACCCATTCGATTCGCTCCTTAGCGGTGATCGGCTGGCGCGTGTCGCTACTGCTGGTGGCGGCCGCATCGAAGTTGGAATCAGGCGCCACGGTCGATGCCAGTGTTCCCGGCATTAACAGCTGCGCCCCTGCGCTCTGTGCCATGGTGGCCGACGCCATTAATAGGATCGAGCAACTCACTTTGCAAATCATTTTCGCGCCCCCATTGCGGGACGCTATTGCAAATCCGATTCCATCGCTCCCTCGCCGGGCAAGGCTCGTGTCTTCATTCGGTACGGCTAGTCCGCCGGGGGGTGACTCGTTGGTTACTGCCGGTAGGAAACGCACGACAGCGCATTTTTCGTCTAAGGTTGTTGGCGCGCAGCGTGGCTTCGGTTGAGCAGCTTCTGCCGAACGTCCGGCCAAAACTCGTCGAAGGTGTTGGCGCCCAGGCGCCCGAGAAATCTGAACCCGGTCCGTACTGAAGCGTGCCTCAACGTAGCGTCGCTATCGGTGCGCCAACTGTTGGAAAGGAAGTTACTGCCCGGGATCGCGATGAAACGGGCATAGGCGGGCATCAGATCTCCATCGCGATTCTGCGCCATGAAAGTCATCTTAATGGCGTGTCGGACGCGATTCTTGAAGGGTGCTCCGGCGTCGCGCGTGTAGCGCGGATCCTCACCCCAAACGGCGCCCAGCCCTGCTTCCACGGTGTTACTCACAGCGATTGCGGACAGGCGCATGCCATAGCGTTCGCCAAATCCCTCCCAATGCGTTCCGTACGCCTTCGGGACGTCCAGCAGCGTGCCCAATCCGGCGCTAAACAGCGCGCCCGGGGCGACGGTGTTCCGCACGGCCCACTGGATCCGCTGCTGGCTGGTGATGGGCTGCTGCGCGTCGCTGCTGCTGAAAGATGCTAACGTACCAGGCATCAGCTCCTGGGCTATGGCAGCCGAAGCCAATAAGAGGATCCAACAGCTCACTTTACAAATCATTTCCGGGCGTCTTTAATGCGGGAAGATGGAGCAGATTGCATTCCATCGCTAACCTGTGTCGACGCGAGCCAACAAAGGATGTTTTTTCATCTATATGCGGACGGGTCAGCGCTTAATACTCGCCGTCGGGCGAGGCTGGGCAACTGGCAAACGACCATATATGGTCAACCGGTGAAGATGCTTTGGTTGGCCGCTGCCCGCCGAAATCCGCTATCGTTAAACCAGCATGCCGGACTGGCTCAGTATCCACGAACCCATCCTGGTCAATACCATCGGACACTGCGGCGGCGCGGTCATCTTTGGGATACTGCTGTATTTCTTCCTGGCGAACTGGCGGCGCTCGCGTGACGACCGGGCCAGGCTGCCCGTCTTAGCCGCCGCGCTAGCTTTTCTGTGGAACATCGGCTCGCTGGTGGCCCTGGGGACGGGTCCGCGGGGCGGGATGGCGCCCGACATCATTGTCGCGGCCAGTTTTTCCGTGCTCAGCCTGCTGCCGGCCGTGCTGCTGCATATTTCCTTGGAATCCGAGCACCGCCCGATCTGCCGCCCGATTTGGATCAGCGGGTACGTTCTGAGCGCCGGCGCCATCATCCTGCATATCGCCGACCTGGTGACGGGCCGGCCGTCGCTGCACTTCGACGCGTTGCTGCTGGTGACCATCGGTTTCGCCCTGCTAACGGGAATCTCGGTGCTGTTCGAGCTCCGGCAAAAGAACCGCGCGGCGACGTCGCGGTTGGCCGGCGCCATGGTGCTGTTCTTATTCGCGATTTCGTTCACGCACTTCGGAGCGGAACACGGCCACCAGGTTTGGTCCAAGGAGATCGCGCTCCATCATGCAGGCATCCCGCTGGCTTTGTTCGTGCTGCTGCAGAACTATCGCTTTCTTTTGCTGGACGCCTTCCTGCGATTTGTGGTGAACGCCACGCTTGCGGCGGGGGCGGTGCTGGCGTCCATACGGATCGTGGAATCGGCGGACTCCGGGTCGCTGCGAATGCATCCCTTCGACGCCGGGCTGCTTTTTGCGGGCGGCTGCCTGCTGCTGACGTTGTTCGTTTATGTTCGCAATCGCATCCAAAGCTGGCTGACGAGCGTGGTTTTTTTGCGGTCGAATGTCGAGGATGCGCTGGAACAGCTTCTGAAGCTGGTTCGCGCGGTTCAGGATGAATCCGTCTACCTGCCGCCCGCTGCGGAAGTGATCGCGGGCTTCGTGCGAACGGGGCGCTTTGAGTTGCGAGAATTCGCTCCGGGCGATGACGGCCAGCCTGCGTGGATACAAGCTGTGGTTCCACTGCGCTTTTCGCGCGGGGATGCCAGGTATTTGCTGCTGGGTCCACGGGAGGGCGGCCGCCGCTATTTGAGCGAGGATTTTGCGGTGCTGATGCGATTGGGAGCCGCCGTCGTGGAGCACGTTGAGCAGCTGCGCGGAATTCAGATGCAGGGGCTGGTATCGCAGGCGGAGTTGAAGGCGCTGCAAGCGCAGATTAACCCCCATTTTTTCTTTAACGCCTTGAACACTCTGTATGGAACCATCGACCGCGGCAATGCCGAGGCCCGTCGACTGGTGCTGAATCTATCGGACATGTTCCGGTATCTATTACGGTCCGATCGGACGCTGATCGAGATCGACGAGGAGCTGCGCATTGTCCGCGCGTATCTGGAGATCGAGCAACTGCGGCTGGGCGCCAAGCTGCGGGCCGAAATCAACGTGGATGACGCAGCCCTGCGCGCGATGATTCCTTTACTCTCGGTGCAGCCGCTGGTGGAGAACGCCGTAAAGCACGGGGTGGCGCCGCGGACGGGCACCGGGTTCGTGCGTCTCGACATTACCGCCCAGCCCCACATGCTGTCGGTAACGGTTTCTAATTCCGGGGAATGTGATTCGAGCGCTCTGACGGCCGCGCGCGCTGACGGAGGAATCGGCTTAGCCAACGTTCGCCGCCGGCTGGAACTGCATTACGGCGAAGAATCCAGTTTTCTCGCGGAGGTGGAGGATGGCGTTACGACGGTTGGTTTCCTCCTGCCTCTGAAAGTCGTGGCCGGGCTGCCAGCATGACGCTGAAGACATTGATCGTCGATGATGAGCCAATCGCCCGCAAGGTTCTGCGTGAAGAGCTGGAGCTGATCGACGGCGTGGAGGTGGTCGGAGAGGCCGCCGACGGCGCAGCCGCGTTGGTGAAGATCGGCCAGCAACATCCCGATCTGGTTCTTCTCGATTTGCAGATGCCGGCCATGGGCGGGCTCGAGGTGGTACGCCAGCTGGAGCATGGGAAACATCTGCCGGTGATCGTTGTAGTAACCGCCCACGATGAACACGCGCTGCAAGCCTTCGACGCGGGAGCCATCGATTATCTGCTCAAGCCGGTACGGCAGGAGCGATTGTCCGAAGCTGTGGACCGCGCCAAACGCTTAACGGGGCGCCAGGCTACGGAGCGGATCGCGCAGCTGCAGGAGATCGGCGATCCGGCGGCGGGGCGCCGAACGCGGCGAATTGTAGGCAAGATCGGCGAGGAGTATTTTCTGCTCGGCGCCGATGAGATCTACGCCTTCCAAGCCGAAGGGGACTTGGTGTGGATCGTGGGCGCGAAACGCAAGTACTTGGCCACGCAGACGCTAAAGCTGCTGGAGGAGCGCCTGAAGAACACCAGCTTCCGGCGCATCCATCGAAATACAATGATCAACGTCGATCACGTGCGCAAGATGAGCGCTCTGAGCAGCCAGCGCTGGTTGATCACGCTCGCCAACGATCAAGAGTTCATCGCAAGCAAGAGGCAGGCAGGCACGGTCCGCGAGCTGCTGAGCTGGTAATGCGCTCACGTTTAACGAACTCGCGCAAAACGGAGTGCGGCGCGAAGCAGTTCCTGGCCGGTCTTGTGGTCCGCGCCGCACCCTTCGCGCTTTTGATCGGATGCCGGTTTGTTTGCTCTGGAACTGCCTTCGCGCAGACGGTCGATAAGGAGCCTGAGCCTGCCGCGATCCTCGAGCTTGGGGGAGCCGGCAGCTGGAATCTTAAAGGCGGCGGATCGAGTTTCGGCGCGGACGTCGCGGCTGAAATTACGCCGATAGAGAATTGGCTGGAACTTGAAGCGGGCGTCACGCCGCTTTTCACCCGTCACTCCGCTGAATGGGATACCGACCTTCTGTTCAAGAAGCCTTGGACCTTATCGAAAAAAGCGGAATTCATGATCGGCGTCGGCCCGGAGTGGGTCCACACGCGAAAATACGGCATGACCATGAATTCAGCCGCCGTCGAAACCGTGCTGGATTTTATGTTCTGGCCGTCCGGGAAGCATCGATTCGGCTGGTACCTCGAACCGGGCTACGATTACAACTTTGGAAGCGGGCACGGGCAGTCGCTCGGCATTACCGGCGGCCTGCTGATCGCGATCCCGTGACCCGCGCGTTTGTCCGCCCATCTGGGCCTTCAGATCGTTGATTGCTCCGCGGAGCCCGCCCGTAGAAAACTTGTTCGACGATCAACTCCGGCGTGCTAAAAGTATCTGAGCTTTGGCTCAAGCATGCCCTTGAGGACGCTGATCGTCGACGACGAACCGATAGCGCGAAAAGTATTGCGCGAGGAACTCGATTCGTTCGACGACGTCGAGATCATCGGAGAGGCGGACAATGGCGCTCTCGCTCTGGAGAAAATATCCGCGGACCATCCCGATCTTGTGCTCTTGGATCTTCAAATGCCGGTGATGGGCGGGCTTGAGGTAGTCCGAAACCTGAGGCGTGGGACGCACATTCCGGTGATCGTAATTGTGACCGCTTATGATCAGTATGCCCTCCAGGCATTCGAGGCGGGCGCGATCGACTACCTGCTGAAGCCCGTCGCGGGAGACCGTCTGGTGGAGGCGGTCGAACGGGCGAAGCGGCTCACTGAAAGAGAAGCTGCAGAAAGAGTAGCGCAACTTCAGGAGATCACCGACCAGCCGGCGATCCCCCAGGCCAGACGAATCGTGGGAAAAATCGGCGAGGAGTACTTTCTCCTCAGCGCCGACGAGATTTACGCCTTCCAAGCCGAGGTTGAGATCGTGTGGATCATCACCGCCAAGAAGAAATACCTGGCCACCCAGACCCTCAAAGTGCTTGAGCAGCGCCTCAAAAACACCAGCTTTCGAAGGATTCATCGGAATGCACTCGTCAACGTCGATCATGTGCGAAAGATGAGCTCCCTCAGCAGCCAAAGATGGCTGATCACCCTGAGCAACGATCAGGAGTTCATTGCCAGCAAAAGGCAGGCCGGAAGCATTCGCCAGCTTTTAAACGGGTAGCGTGGGCCGTCCGCTCATTGCGCGAATTAGATCGCTAATCTTTGCGATCAGCCCGGCCATTAAATTGTTCTTGGCGCGTTAGTACCAAGCACTCAGAATCGAGAAATATGAGAATGGGCCGTCTCGCAATTTCTCTGGTTTCTCTCGTGCTATGCCTCGCCTCGCCTGTCGCGACGTTTGCGCAATCCAGCAGCGCCAACTCCGGGACGGTCCGCGGAACGGTGCTGGACCCCTCCGGAGCGGCCATCATGGGCGCGACCGTGGAAATCCAGAACCCTGTTTCCCGTTATAACAAAAGCGTCCAGACCGACACGCAGGGCAAATTCGAATTCGACAACGTTCCTTACAACAATTACCACCTGAGCGCTTCGGCGAAAGGATTCCAGGGCGGCGAGCAGGATGTCAACGTGCGCTCCCCTTTGCCTGTGGAAACAAAGATCTCCGTGGCCATCGGGGTGGCGAATGAAAGCGTGACGGTGACAACAGCCGGAGATCTGGTGGAGACCGATCCATCCACTCACACCGACGTGGATCGGGAGCTTTTCGACAAGCTGCCCCTCGAGAGCGCATCTTCGTCGCTAAGCTCACTCGCGACGCTCGCTTCCCCAGGCGTTTCAGCCGACTCCAACGGCCTGTTTCACGGATTGGGCGATCACGCCTCGAACTCTTTCTCCGTCGACGGCCAGCCGATCACGGACCAGCAAAGCAAGGTCTTCTCCAATCAGCTCCCGGTGGACGCCGTCCAGTCGATGGAAGTCATTGAAGGCGCGCCGCCCGCCGAGTATGGTGGAAAGACTAGTCTGGTGATTGTGGTGACTACCCGCTCGGGCCTCGGCGTCACCGAGCCGCACGGCGATATCACGGCTTCATACGGAACATTCGGGAGTACGAACGACGGCTTCGATTTGGTATACGGGCGAGAAAAATGGGGAAACTTTATCTCCGCCAATGGTCTGGACTCGGGCCGTTTCCTGGATGGCCCGGAATACCAGGTTTTCCACGATCATGGCAACGAGGAGAACGTCTTCGACCGGCTCGATTTCAAGCCTTCCGACCAGGACTCGATCAACCTCAATCTTAGCTTCACCCGTTCCTGGTTCCAGACTCCGAATTCGTACGATGCCGAGACCGCGTCGGCCTGGAACGGCCTGGTGGTAAATAACGGCGGACTCGGTCCCAATGGCTTGCCGGTGGGCTCCGCGGATCAGCGCTCGAAGATCAGATCGTTTAACGTTGCGCCGGTCTGGACTCGTCTGCTCAATCCCAAAACCGTGTTCACGCTCGGCGGTTTTGTGCGGCAGGATCAATACAACTACTATCCGAGCGATAACCCGTTCGCCGACTTGACGCCTGATCCCGGTTTCGCGGGCGACGGCCAGAGCGCGAGCGTGGCTCAGAATCGGCGGCTCACAAATCTAGGCGCCCGCAGCAGTGTGTCTTACTTAAGTGGCATTCACAACATCAAAGTCGGCCTTCAATATGAGCACACTCTTATCACGGAAAGGGATACCTTCGGCCTGGTGGATCCCACCGGGAACGCCCCTTGTCTGAATGCCAACCTCACGCCTGACACGAACCCTCTGCTGACTAACCCGGCTGACTGCACGGGAACGCTGCAGCAGAACGTAGGCCAGGGATTTTTTGCCAACGGAGACCCGGTGCCGGCATTTAATCCGATTCTGGCCTGTTACGATCTCACCAGAACGGCGCCACTGCCTGCTTCCGACGGCTGCCCGAACGGCGCCAGCGGCGAATACAGATTTTATGGCCACGCCGATATCAGGGAGTTCGCTTTCTACATTCAGGACGCAATCAGTATCCGTAACTGGATCTTCAATCTCGGCCTGCGCATCGATCAATACGATGGCATCGCCAAGGCCTGGCAACTGGAACCGCGCCTTGGTATCGCCTACGATATCAAGCCCACCAGCACGGTCCTGCGGATCTCCTATGCCCGCACGTTGGAGAGCCCGTTCAACGAGAACCTGGTGCTGGCGAGCCTCGGATGCACCGACCCTGTGGTGGTCGCCTTCCAGACGCTGGTTCCTGGCGGCGCTTGCGTGACGACATCGCCGCTGACTCCTGGCTTTCGCAATGAATTCCATGCCGGACTTTCGCAGGCGTTTGGCAAGTACCTGGTTCTGGATGGCGAATACATCTGGAAGTACACCCACAATGCATTCGACTTCAGCGTTTTAGCGAATACGCCGATCACTTACCCGATCGAGTGGACCAGCTCGAAGATTCCCGGATATGCAATCCGCCTCACGATGCCCAACTTCCACGGGCTGACTGCTTTTATGGTGACATCCAGCGTGGCGGCGCGCTTCTTCAGCCCGCAAGCCGCTGGTGTTGGCGCTACTCCGGTTGGGTTTGGCGTATTCCGCATCGATCATGACGAGGTTCACAATGCGACCGGGCACCTGCAATATCAGCCGTCGAAGAAGCTCCCGTGGATCAGCTTCAACTGGCGTTATGACAGCGGCCTGGTTGCTGGTCCGGTGCCATGCGCCGGGGGCGACTGCCCTAACGGACCGGGCGGATCCGGCTCTGTCGTGGACGTCTCCAACCTCACGCCCGACCAGCAGCTCGAAGGTGGGCTCTACTGCGGGACCGTCCACGCGACGCCCACCACCCCGATCAGTCCCACAGGTCTCTGTCCAGCGAGCCTGTACGGTTCCACGCTGGTGTCCATACCAGCTCCGGGAACGGAAAACAACGACCACAACCCGCAGCGCATCGACCCACGCAATCTCTTCGACGCCGCCATCGGACACGACAACATTTTCCACACCGACAAGTACAAATGGAGCGCCCGGCTAACGGTCGTCAATCTGACGAACAAAGAAGCGCTCTACAACTTCCTTTCTACGTTCAGCGGAACTCACTACGTTTCGCCGCGGGCGATTACCGCGACCCTCGGCTTCCATTTCTAAGTCCGCTCACGGCCAAAAATAGTCCGCTCACGGCGAAACTCCAGCCGCCGATATGATTCTCATAGGTATGGAGCTTTCCGCCCTCGACAATCAAAAGATGAGCCGTCTCGTGACTTTTGGTGTGCTTCTCGTCCTGTGCTGCGCCTCGTCCGTCGCGACGTACGCGCAATCCAGCGGCGGGAACTCAGGCACGATTCGAGGCACGGTGCTCGATCCTTCGGGAGCAGTGATCGCGGGTGCGACCGTGGAAATAGAAAACCCCGTGTCGCATTACACGCAGGCTGCGCAGACCGACGCTCAGGGAAATTTTGAACTGAAGAACGTTCCGTATAACAACTACCATCTAAGCGCGAACGCGGCCGGGTTCCAGGCGGGGAAACAGGACGTGGATGTTCGCTCGCCGATCCCGGTGCCCGTGAAGATCAGCCTGAACATCGGTACCGCGGTGTCCAGCGTGACGGTGCAAGAGGCCGGCGATCTGATAGAAACCGATTCCACCGCCCACACGGATATCGATCGGTCGATGTTCGATAAGCTGCCTCTGGAAAGCCAGTCTTCGTCGCTGAGCTCGCTGGTGACGTTGTCGTCGCCCGGTATTTCCGCCGACTCCAACGGTCTGATGCACGGCCTCGGAGATCATGCATCGAATTCGTTCTCGCTTGACGGCCAACCTATTTCGGACCAGCAAAGCAAGGTCTTCTCCAATCAGATTCCGACCGAAGCAGTGCAATCGATGGAGGTGATCGAAGGCGCGCCGCCAGCCGAGTATGGCGACAAAACCAGCGTGGTGGTGGATGTTACCACGCGCTCCGGCTTGGGCGTCGCCACGCCGCGCGGCGATATCACGCTTTCCTATGGCACTTTTGGCTCCAGCAACGGCGCTTTCGACCTGGCCTATGGAAAACAAAACTGGGGCAATTTCATTGCCGTAAACGGACTGGATACCGGCCGGTTTCTGGACGGCCCCGAGTTTCAGGTCTATCACGACCACGGCAATGAAGAGAGCGTCTTCGATCGCGTCGATTTTAAGCCTTCTCAGGCAGACAGCATCAACATCAATTTCACTCTCACGCGCTCCTGGTTCCAGACTCCCAATTCGTTCGACGCGCAGACCGCGGACGCCTGGTCCGGGCTGGTGGTAAACAACGGCGGCCTCGGTCCCAATGGCCTGCCGGTAGGTCCCACCGATCAGCGCTCGCAAATCAAGTCCTTCAACATCGCGCCCACCTGGACGCGCTTGCTCAATCCGAATACAGTCCTCACCTTCGGAGGTTTCGCCCGGCAGGATCAATACAACTATTATCCGAGCGGCAATCCTTTCTCCGATCTACAACCCGATCTTCAGCTCCAGACCATCGGCCAAAATCGCAGGCTGACGGATCTTGGGCTCCGCACCAATCTGTCGTATATAAAAGGCATTCACAATATCAAGGCGGGAATCACGTATCAGGACACGATTCTAACGGAAAAGGACAGTTTCGGAATCGTCGATCCAAACTTGAACGCGGTATGTTTGAACCCGGACGGGAGCCCGAACACCAACCCCAGCCTGACCGATCCGAGCGAGTGTGGCGCGCTGCAAGTGAATCCGAACTTCAGTCCCCTGCTGGCCTGTTACGACTTGACCAGAATAGGGAGCCTGCCGGCGTCCGATGGTTGCCCAAGCTCAACCAGCGGGCAGTACACTTTCAACGGGCACGCTGACATCCGGGAACTGGCGCTGTTTTTCCAGGACAATATCACCATCAAGAATTGGACCTTTAACCTGGGAGTCCGGTTCGATTATTACGATGGCATCACCAGCGCCAAACAAGGAGAGCCCCGTCTCGGTATTGCCTACAACTTCAAGCCCACCAACACCGTGCTGCGTATCTCTTACGCCCGCACGCTCGAAACGCCGTTCAACGAGAATCTGGTCCTTGCCAGCTTCGGATGCAGCAACCCGGTGGTCAACGCGATCATGTCGAGTACGGTCAGTCCTTGTGTGACAACCACGCCGCTGGTTCCTGGCTTTCGCAATGAATTCCACGCCGGTCTCCAGCAGGCCTTCGGAAAGTTCTTTGTGCTGGATGGCGAGTATATCTGGAAATACACGCACAATGCCTATGACTTCAGCGTGCTGGGCGACACGCCGATCACTTTTCCGATCGAGTGGTCGCGGTCCAAGATCCCCGGTTTTGCGGTCCGCGGCACCATGCCGAACTTCCACGGACTCTCGGCGTATATAGTGCTCTCGCACGTGGCGGCGCGGTTCTTTGAACCGCAGGTCAGCGGAATTGGTTCCACGCCGTATTGCCCGCCGTCCACCGGTTGCGAAGTGTTTCGCATCGACCATGATGAGGTTTTCAACTCCACCACTCATTTGCAGTATCAACCCTGGCAACGGGGGCCGTGGCTGGGCTTCAATTGGCACTTCGATAGCGGAATGGTGGCGGGCGAGGTGCCGTGCGCAGGCGGAAATTGCGTGAATGGCCCGAACGGGACCGATTCGATCGTGGATGTTTCCGGTTTGTCGCCGGATCAGCAGTTTCAAGGCGGCTTGTATTGCGGCAGCGTGCATGCCACCGAGACCACCCCGATCAGCCCCACTGGCCTGTGCCCCGCATCGCAGTATGGGTCCGCTCTGCTGCAGATCCCGGCGGCCGGCATGGAGAACGACGACCACAAACCGCCGCGCATCGCCCCCCGCAATTTGTTCGATCTTGCCATTGGCCACGACAACCTGTTTCATGGCGACAAGTACAAATGGAGCGCGCGCCTGTCGGTGGTGAATATGGCCAACGAGTATGCGCTGTACAACTTTCTTTCAACGTTCAGCGGAACGCATTATGTGACTCCGAGAACGGTCAGCGGGACAATCGGGTTCCATTTCTGAACTAGGACCGACTCCCTCACGGTCGCGGCTCGGTTTGGGTCGCGGCTATAGCACTGAGCCGCGCGCGTCCGCAAGCGGTTTACGGGTTCTCGGCGTAGACGCGCTTGACCACGTTCGAGACCGGCCCCATGGTCTCCCAGCCGGTGTACTTGGTCTTGAACTCGGCGGCCACGATTCCGCTGGCTTCGTCGGCGGATTTGCCTTGGCGCTTAAGATCCAACGACCGGGTTTGTAGATCCAACAGAAACGCCCGTTCCTTCGCGATCAGCGATCCGTCTCCGAGCGCGCCGTGATCGGGCACGACGAAGCGCGGGTGCAGCGGCTCGAGCTGATCGAGAATCGCGAGCCAGCCCTTCACGCTGGCATCGGCCGTGGGCATGTTGGGGACGATTTTGTCCTGCACGATATCGCCCGGAAGCAGAACGCTGTCCTCGACCACGAAAATCAACTCGTCGCCGCGCGTGTGCGCGGGCCCCAGCCAGAACAGGCGCGCGGTAACGCCGCCCAAGTCGAGCTTGATCTCTTTATCGAACGCGATGTCGGGCGGGCGAAGCTTTACGTCCGCGAGCAGCTCCTTACTCTGCTCCGAGAAGCCGCGAAAAAGTTCCATCATCTCGGTGGCGTGCTGGTTCATCTCGTCCTGTTGGACCGCCGGACGGATGATTAGGGTGCGCGGCGGAAAGGCTTGCTCGCCCATGGCGTGCTCGGGATGAAAATGGGTGGTGGTCAAATACAGATTGGGCGCTTTCGCGAGCTTTTCGGCCTGCTTGACCACGATGGCTCCGTTGCGCGCGCCGAGTCCGGTATCCACGACCAGCGTGGCGCGGTCGCCCACCACAATGCCGATGTTAGGAAACCCGACGATCGCGTAGACGTGTTCGGACACGCGCGTCACCGAATTCTCCGGCAGCATCATGGATTGCTGGCCGCGGCCGAGAACCGACGATGACAGCAGGAGCGCGGCAAAGATAGCCGTTTTGCGGAAACACATGGCGATTACCTCGTGCTGGACGCCGTGTCCGGCGCGGGTGCGGCAAAATGCAAGATAAAGCGCTGCATGCCGATTTCCATCGAGCTCATGCCAAAGGTCTTGGCCTCGGCGAGCGCCCGCTGATTGGACCAATGATCGTGCGCGATGCGGTAGCAGGCGATGGCGGTGCCGGTGCGGTCGGCCCCGCGCCTGCAGTGGACGAAAACGGGCCATTCGGAGCTGTCGTTGAGCAGGGCCAGCAGGGCTTCAATTTGCGAATCGGCGGGCGCCTTGAATTCCCTCCAAGGCAGGCGCACATAGCGCATGCCGGCGCTCTGGACGGCGGTCTCCTCGGAGCTCTCTCCGCGCAGGTCGATTACGGTGTGGATGCCGATCTTGGCGAGACTGGCGAAGCCCTGCCCGCGCGGCTGCCCGCCGCGGTAGACATGTTCGTCCACTTGATGAAAGTTCGGGACGCCGGGAACATCGGGGATCGAAGCGGCTTGCAGGGTGGCCAGCCCCAGGGCCGGAATGAACAGGCCGGGAAGCCAGCCTCGGCGCCGATACCGCGTGCCACTTCGCATGCGTCTATTATCACCGATACGGGTCCTAGCCGTCCCGATCACGAGCTGGCCAAAAATCGGGAATCAACCCAGCCATGTTCCGACAATACCTGTAACGCCAAGAGAATCTGGCGGCGGGAAAACTGCCGCTTACGCTCACTCCAACCATAGGTGCGAGCAATGACTTCCTCAGCGGAGCTGGCGTCCTGTCGTGTCGCGACCCAATGTACCGTCGCAAGAAGCTCTAGTCCGAACGGAGTCTCGAACCCCTCCACGAGATTCGCCACTCGGTCGAAACGGGCCCGCGCCTCGTCATTGTTAGCGAGGAAGGCGGCTGCGTCCGACACCGCTCCCGGAACGAGCTCCAGCCGCCTGTTCGGCGCGTCGCCGCCATCAGCATAACCAGAAATCAAGTGCCCCTCAATCGCCTTGAGCACGTGCCGAAGGTTACTGGCATATGGACCAAATGGGCCCTCCACGTATTTCAGCCGGAGGCGTTCTCCGGCTTCCTGCATGAAGTACATCAGCTTATGGACTTCTAGCAGAGTTACGAATGGATCAAGGAGTCCCCGCAAATAGCGATCAATGAGTACGACAAGCGCCGCCCTTCCGGGAGTCATCTTGGGCGTCTCCCGGGACGAAACCACATCGCGCGCATCCGCTGCGCCCCTGGGTTCGAAGACGATGATCTTCACGTCGGCGAGATTTCCCAGGGCGTTCTCGATACGCGCGCGCACATCGGGCCAATTTAGCCCACCCAGTCCGCTACCTAGCGGGGGGATGGCGATCGAGAGGATCTTTCGTTCCTTGATCTCGTCCGCTAGAGCAACCAATCCGGCCTCGATGTCCTCCATCCGGCTCTTGCCTCTCCAGTGACGCTTGGTTGGAAAGTTAATAACGAATCGGGGATTGCCCAGCGCGTGATTCTCAAAAGTGAACATTCGGCCTGGCCGCACTTCATTACAGTTGCATGCCAGTTCGTAGGCACGGAAGTTAGCTGGGAACGCATTTTTGAACTGCAGCGCAACTCCGCGTCCCATTATGCCGACACAATTGACAGTGTTAACGAGGGCCTCGGCGTCCTCGGAGATGATGTCGCCGGTCTTGTACTCGATCATACGGTGACGCCTCCCATCAATAGTAGTACCAGTCAGATCGGACTTCAATGATTGGACGATGTTCCGCTGCTCTCATCGCGCTGTCGACCCCATGTGCAATACCTATCGAGTGAACGCCTATGCGCCTGATGAGACTCCAAGGGAAGGAGCCGTGCAGAAGAAACTCAGCCTGCTTGCCTTCTTTGACTTCAGCACGTCGAAAATCAGTGGACACGACTGCCGGCCAGTCGATCTCATCTAGACGATCCAGGTCACGTCGGAACAAGGAATACCGCGCCCCCGCATTCGTGAGCGAGAACGCCCAGCGCCTGTCCGCCCCATTTGCCCAGTTGACTACTTCGCGCAAATCCGCTTCCAAATGAACGATAGGCTCCTGGCCGCCCCTATAGGTAAGGTCGGGGTGATTACCCTTGTATATCAAATACAGCATGACCGAACGAGGACAAAAGTAGAACGGCACATAGTCCCCCACGTGGTCTCCGGCATGACATTCGACTGCAAGCCCTAGGCGACGCTGCTTGATGGCTGACATCCCAATGGCTGCTGCGTGTCCGCCCCGCGCAATCATCGTCGCATCGGATACAAGGCAACCCTCCGCGACAATCGACGGGAGGTTGTCGACGTGTGTGATGTGGTAGATCTTTGGATTGGCAGGCGGCGGCATGATGTCGGAACATCGCTGACTTTAGTGTAGAGAAAACGTTCCCTGCGCGCGAGGAGTTAACCAGTGAGGTCCCTCGCGGGCGTCCGGCGCCGCTTGCACGATTTGCGGCGCACATTCTGCACACGTCATGCGCGATGGCAGGGATCACCCTGCGCCCGATCATCGCGAATTTTGGAGGCCTTTATGAAAGAATTAGTGGGCCCTGAAGGATTTGAACCTTCGACCAACGGATTATGAGTCCGCTGCTCTAACCGCTGAGCTAAGGGCCCCGACTCAAGACGAATGTATCACGAAGGCGTCGGGACCTTGCCATCCGCCGTGTCAATGTCTCACGCGGGCGGTCAGGCGGCGATTCATTGTGGGCCAATTGCTGTGAGCTTTAGGACGTTATTGATCCCGCTCGAGGGGAAGGGCGGCGGCTTGCGCCTGTCACTGCCTCAGCAGATCGGGATACGGTTAGCTTTGGGTGTGGTTAAAGCGGTAAACATTGTTGGTAAACTATTGTTGCCTGCAATTTCAGTTGCAATACATCCCTAAGTCAACTAAAATTGGATACTGTGCCGGGCCAGTTGAGGGTCAGCAGAGACGCTGAAAAACGCTTGCGCGTGATCATCGCTCGGGAGTTCCGGCGGATGGCGGCAAAGTACGGGTCAGAACAGAAGGCGGCGGAGGCTCTCGGCATAACGCGCCAACGGTTCAGGAAATACCTAGACCGGAGCATGACACCAAAGGCCGACGTCCTGCTGGTCGCAATGGCGAACTGGGAGCTCGATATCACTCATGACGGAGTCAAATTCGCCGCAAAGAAGGGGGCAGCCAAGGTGCGACCCCGCCCGGCTGAGCAGCTAACTCTAAACTATTTCGATGAACCGCAGGTCCTGCGAGATGATCAGCACAACGTTGAGGTGCGGGTGAGCCGAAAGCAGACCGATACCCTCAGGTTCGCCGTGGAAGTCCGTCTAGCTGGCTGAGGCACTCATTCAGCCGGGCCAGGGCCGCCGATGCCGCTGACCCGTTCTAACGGTGACAAGCGTCTAGGCTGCGGGCTTTTGAATCAGCTGTTGGGCGCTCCCCGCGGGGCAGTCATGGTTAGGCCATAACGGTTAGGTTGCGGATCTGGTTGAGTTCCATGACAGAAGAGGAGATAATCTGTGACAAGTGGCGAAGGTTTGCCGGGCATGTCATTCGAGGATTAGCGATGACGCTTCAATCTGTCTCAGTTGCGGGTTGCAGCAATTGATATTTCCCTCCCCACGGACGAAATTGCACCGTGTTTGGAAATATGCGGGGCTCTGCGTCGTTTTGCTCGGCATTGTGTCAGCCTCATTGGCGGTGGGGGTGGTGCGGCATCAGAGTTCGCAATCCCTCCGGACTCCACAAAAACTTCTCGTTCCATCCAATCAAAATATTGTTTATCGACGGTCGGTCGTTCTCGTAGAAGAAACGCGCAAGGTATTTCCTTACTCCATCGTGCCGGGTGGCGCGGCGAGCTTGGATGAAGCCAAGCTCGCGATGAGCAAACCGGACGTCCGGGCCAACTACACCAACGTGGACTTTGCGAAGCTCCGCCAAGTGAAATTGACATCGAGCCTTTCCGGATATGTGTCTTACCGGTTCGGAGAGAAGATTTATTGGACCGCGAAGAAGCTCACGCTGCGCGCGGGTGAGACGGTCTTCACCGATGGCGTACACATTGTCCGGGGACGCTGCCTCAATTGCTATTCCGCTCTTCCAATGACGCCGACTCGCCCGAATGAGCCTGCCGAGAAGCTGCTGGACACACCCGTGGATGTGCCGGTGTTTGCCTACAAATTTCCGCTGCTGGCAGTGGAGGTTCCAACGCTGCCGCCGCCGTTCGAAGCATTGACTCCCACTGTTCCAGTTTTGCCCCTGGCGCCCCCTCCGCCCGGCGGGGGCATCTGGTTTCCGATAATCCCCATTATTCCGCCGATCCATCACCACCCTGGAGGTCCGCCGGTCATCACCCCGATAACTCCCATCATTCCGCCCGTGGTCACGCCGGAGCCCAACTACGTTTGGTTTCTCGCCGCCGGATTCATAGCCTTGGCTGTGACTCATGCCTTGCGTAGGCGTGCGATTTTGAAGTTCCCGAAGTGAGTTTGAGGCTCCCGAACGCGTCTAAAGAGAAGCGCCAGCCAGGCGGGACCAGCGTGGTGGAACCGTAGTCAAGGATGAGAGCGGGGCCTCGGACCGCAGTGCCCGCCGCGCGCCCGGCTGCGGCAGTGACGAGGCTGGAACGCGCGTAAACGGGAGTATCGCGCCAGGCGCCCGCGCTGTGGATGCGACGGAAGAGCGGTTCTTCTGAGCGGCGGGACGCAGTACGTTTCGAGATCAAACGGGGTTTCTCAATAGCCAGCCGGGCGCGCACGCGAATGGTGACAATTTCGATAGCGCGCTCGGGATTCGAGTAACCGTATACGCGCTGGTGTTCCTGATGGAACGGCGCCGCTGGCTCATCGGTCCGCCAAGGCACCGTCAGCTCGTAGCTTTGGCCGGTATAGCGAATATCGGCGGAGCGAATGAGCTCGGCGCCGCGTAGATCCTTTCTCGCGATCCGCTCCAGGCGCGCAAATTCACGCTCGAGATTCGAGCGATTCAGTACGCCGGCCGCATAATCTCGAACACGATCGGCCAGCAGCATGCCCAGCGCCGATAAGGCCCCAGCGTGCTCGGGAACAAGCACGGTTTCGATGCCGAGCTCTTGCGCGATTTCGCAAGCGTGCAAGCCTCCGCAGCCGCCGAACGCGACCAATGCAAAATCGCGAGGGTCGTGGCCCCGTTCCACCGACACCAGGCGAATGGCGCGTTCCATGTTGGCGTTCGCAACGCGCAAGATGCCCTGGGCCGCGGCGATGCGGGTGATCTTGAGCGCGCGCGCGATCCAATCCACCGCGGAGGCGGCCCGGTCAGTATCGAGATGCATTGCGCCGCCGATGAGCTGGTCTCGGCCGATGCGGCCCAGCACCACGTGCGCGTCGGTAACCGTCGGAAGGCTGCCCTTGCCATAGCAGGCCGGGCCGGGATCGGCGCCCGCGCTTTCGGGACCCACGCGCAGCAGCCCGCCTTCATCCACGCGCGCAATGGAGCCGCCGCCCGCGCCCACCGTGTGAATATCGAGCATGGGAATGCGGACCGGGAGTCCGCCGATAGTAGCCTCCAAGGTTTCGCGCGGACGGCCGTCGCACAGGCTTACATCCGTCGACGTCCCGCCCATATCGAAGCCCAAAATGCGCGAGAAGCCCGAGAGCTTGGCTACTTCCAGCGCGCCGACCACGCCGCCGGCGGGTCCCGAAAGCAGCGTGCGGACGGCGTGCTTACGGGCTTCTTTTGCGGACATGAAACCGCCGTTCGATTGCATGATCGAGACGCGATGGCGGCTCGATCGTTCCAGCTCCGCCAGGTATTTGTCCATCAGCGGACCAACGTAGGCGTTGATCAATGTGGTGCAGGAGCGTTCGTACTCGCGAAATTCGGGGCAGACGTCGTAAGATGCGCACAGATAGCCCAAGCCTTCGAGCTCCGCCGCGACGCGCTTTTCGTTGGCGGCATTTCGATACGCGTGTAAGAAGCAGATCGCGATGGATTCCACGCGGGCGCGGCGCAGCCGAGTTTTCAAGCGCGCGATTTCGGCTGAGGATGGCGCTTGAGCGATCGTGCCATCGAAATACGCCCGCTCGCGCACGCCGAAGCACATCGTTCGCGGGATGATGGGCGGTCGAAGATGCGGCGTGAGATTGTAAAGCTCGGCGCGATTCTGGCGGCCGATATGGATCACGTCTTCGAAGCCGGCCGTGGTGACCAGCGCGGCTCGCGCCCCTTTGCGCTCAAGTAATGCATTCGTGGCTACCGTTGATCCATGGATGACCTCGTGAATCACTTCGGCGCGCGAACCGCTCGCGCGAGTTATTCCGGCAAGAATTACGCTGGCCGGAGACCCCGGATTCGAGCGCAGCTTGAACGTTTCGATGGAGCCGTCGTCATGAACAACAATGAAGTCCGTGAATGTTCCGCCGGCGTCGATTCCGATGCGCATTGATTTTCGGTCATGATAGCAGTAGGGTGATCGAACTAGCCAACGTCAGCAAGGTCTTTCAGGGGAAGCGCACGGTTACGGCCCTGGAGAACGTGGATCTCTCCATCGGCCGCGGCGAGATGGTGTCGATCGTGGGGCCGTCGGGCTCCGGCAAATCTACGCTGCTGAACCTGATCGGGGGATTGGATACCGCCTCGTCGGGTGAAATCGAAATCGACGGCAGCCGCCTGAGCGGGCTCTCTGACGACGAATTAACCCGGCTGCGCCGCGACAAGATCGGTTTCATTTTCCAGTTCTTCAATCTGCTGCCGACGCTGACGTGCGTCGAGAATGTCGCCATCCCGCTCCATCTGCGCGGCTGGCCCAAGAAGAAAATCGAAGAACGCGCGAACGAGCTATTGAACCTGGTGGGCTTGTCTCCGCGCAGGGAGCATTTGCCGGACGAGTTGTCGGGCGGCGAGCGCCAACGCTGTGCCATCGCGCGCGCTCTTTCGGTGTATCCGCCGGTCTTGTTGGCCGATGAACCCACCGGCAATCTGGACACGCACACCGGCGCGGAGATTCTCGCGCTGATCCGCGATCTGCACGAGCGGCTGGGCTCGACGGTGTTGATAGTCACGCACGATCTTCACGTGGCCGAAAGCTGCGCGCGTTTAGTTGCGTTGCGGGACGGGCGCGTCGAAGAAGATCGCGCTGGCCGAACTAAGTACGAAGTGCCGGGCATGCCAATTCATGATTCTGCTGAAACTCATTAGCTGGCCCTACGTCCGCCGGCACCTGCCGCGCTGGCTGCTGACCATTGCGGGAATTGTGCTGGGGGTTGCCGTGTTCGTCGGCATCCACACCGCGAATCAATCGGTCGTGTACGCGTTTCATCAGACCGTGGATCGCATCGCGGGATCCACGCAGTTGCAGATCTCGGCCGGCGAGACGGGATTCGACGAAAATGTTCTGGACCGAGTGCAGGCCGTGCCGCAAGTGCGCGTGGCGGTGCCGGTGATCGAAGCGGTGGTCAGTACGGGTGTTCAAGGGCAGGGCAATCTGCTGATTTTGGGCGTCGACATGACGGGCGATCGCAGCCTGCGCGATTACGATCTGGACTCTGGCGATGAAGCCGTCGACGATCCGCTGGTGTTCCTCGCCCAGCCCGATTCGCTGATGGTCACCGACACTTACGCGCGCGAGAATCACCTGAGGCCGGGCGCCAAGGTGCCGATGAGCACCATGGACGGCCAGAAGCTGTTCACCATTCGCGGCGTCATGAAATCGGGCGGGTTGACCAGCGCCTTCGGCGGCAACCTGGCGGTGATGGATGTTTACGCCGCGCAGAAGGTTTTCGGGCGTGGCCGAAAATTCGATCGCATCGATCTCGCGTTGAAAGACGGAGCGAATCTCGAAGACGTGAAGGGGAAGCTGGAGGCGCTGCTGGGCACGGGCTTCCAGGTGCAAGTGCCATCGGCTCGCGCACAGCAGTTCGATTCCATCTCGCGTGTTTACACGCTGACCGCGAATGTCACTAGCGTATTCGCTCTGTTCATCGGAATGTTTATCATCTACAATACATTTCAAATCGCAGTGACGCAGCGGCGATCGGAGATCGGGATTTTGCGCGCGCTGGGAGCCACCCGGCGGCAGATCCGAACGTTGTTCCTGGGCGAAAGCGTGGTGGCGGGATTGTTCGGATCCATCCTCGGGCTGCTGGCGGGAATCGCGATCGCGCGCGGAATGACGGGCTATATCGGATCGCTGCTGGGCGAGATTTTCGGTATCGCGCAGAAGGCCGACGAGATTTCGACCAATCCGGCGTTGATGATTTTCGCGGTGGTGTTGGGCGTGATCGCGAGCGTTGTTGCGGCGATAATTCCGGCGCGCAGCGCGGCTCGGGTGGATCCGGTACAGGCCCTGCAAAAAGGCAAATATCAGCAGTTGAGCGCGGGCGAAAATCGCGCGCGGAGAATCGCTGCGCTGATAATCGCGATCTTGGCGGCGGCGTGTCTACTTCTTGAACGGTATCGAATCTTCTTCTACGTGGGCGACGCTTTAGCGTTGCTCTCCGCACTATTGTTGACGCCAACCTTCGCCCATCTGCTGGCGCGCGCGCTGCGTCCGCTATTGCGATGGTTGCGGCCGGTGGAAGGGACGCTCGCGGCGGATAGCTTGCTGCAAGCTCCCCGGCGCACGTCGGGCGCGGTGGCGGCGCTCATGCTGTCCCTAGCATTGGTGGTTGCCCTCGGCGGGCTGACGCGAGCGAGTTACGATTCCATCTTCGGCTGGCTCAGCGTGGCGCTGAATCCCGATCTGTTCATCTCGCCTTCGCAGAGTCTCACTCAACGTGACTTTCGCTTTCCCGAATCCATGGGCCCGCAACTGCGCGCCATCCCTGGCATCGGCGACGTGCAATTGGTGCGCGACGCGCGCGTCGAGATCCAAGGCAAGCCGACCATGTTCGTGGCGGCCGATGTTGCGGACCTGCGGCGCCACGCCACGCTGCCGCCGGTCGCCGGCAATACCGAAGAAATGTTCCGGCTGGCCGCCGAGGGCCAAGCGGTGCTGGCTTCGGAAAACTTCGCGATGCTGCGCGGATTCAAACTGGGCGACGTGGTGGATATTCCGAGCCCCAGCGGCATGCTGCATCTGCCCATCGCGGGCATCGTGACCGATTATTCCGACGAACAAGGCAGTTTGCTGATCGATCGCGCGCTCTACAAGCGGTATTGGAACGACAACACGGTGAACGTATTCCGCATTTATCTGTCTCCCGGAGCCTCCGAAGGGGCAGTTAAGAGGCAAATCCTGGCCGAATTTGGCGCTCAGAGACGCCTTTTTGTCCTCACAAACCGCGAGGTTCGCCGCTACATTCTGCGGCTGACCGATCAGTGGTTCGGCATCACCTACGTGCAGATCGCGGTGGCGGTTTTGGTGGCCGTGCTTGGGATCGTGAATACGTTGACGGTGTCGATCACCGATCGCCGGCGCGAACTGGGCGTGTTGCAAGCCGTGGGCGGGCTGCGCAATCAAGTCCGGGGCACCATCTGGCTGGAGGCGCTGGCGGTGGGAACCGTGGGATTGATTTTGGGATTGGCGCTGGGCGCTTTGCAACTTTACTACAGCCTGCACATTTCGGCCGAGGACATGGCCGGCTTGCGGCTCAGGTACGAATACCCGTATCCCATCGCCCTGTGGCTGCTGCCGGGCATTTTGCTGGTGGCGTTCTTATCAGCGATCGCGCCTGCTGAAACCGCGGTCCGCGGATCGTTAGTGGAGGCCTTGGAATATGAATAGACTCATCCATCTGAATAGACTCATCGGTACCCTCTTGCTGCTCTGCTCGCTGGCCTCGGCCCAATACGATTTCTCGCTGCAAATCATGGACGAGTCCGAAAACCGCTCGCGAGCGGGGACGCAGCAGTACGAAGGCACGCTCGAAGTGATCACCGCTTCCAACAAAGTCAGCGTCAAGCACTGGAAGTACCGGCGCATCGGGTCCAATGGAGCCAGCAAAGCCATCTTGCGTTTCACGGCGCCCGCCGAAGTGAAGGGCGTCGCGCTGCTGATTGTGAACCACACCGATCGATCATCCGATCAATGGATGTGGACGCCCGCCATCGCGCGCGACCGCCGGATCGCGGCGCAGGACCGTTCCACGCGATTCTTCGGCACCGACTTCAGCTTCGAAGATCTGGAAGAGCGCGACATAGATCAGTTCGATTACAAGTTCCAGGACGAAGAGAGCATCGGCGGTTTGGCCTGTTGGAAAATCGAATCGAAGCCGAAGCAATCGGTGTCATCGCAATACACGTCGTCCATGCTCTGGATTCGCAAAGATAACTATCTGGCGGCGCAGATCGAGAATTACTCCTCCTCTGGCGCGCACAACGGGCTGAGCCCTGTGCGCTCTGACAAGCTGGTCCGCCGCATCCGCTACAGCGACATTCAAAACGTCGGCGGCATCTGGACGCCGCGAACCGTGGAAGTGTACGACGCAACTCGCAAGAGCCGCACGGTGCTGAAGCTCGAGAAACTCGAGTACAACGTGCCGATGAAGGACGAGGACTTTACTTTGGAAGCCCTCCGGCATGGGTAAGCCGGCGCTCACGCCGATTCGAGCGCCTCATACACTTGCTCGGCGTGGCCGTCCGGTCTCACCTTACGGAAGATCTTCTTGAGCTTGCCATCCTTGCCGATCAGGAACGTGCTGCGCTCGATGCCCATGTACTTGCGCCCGTACATGCTCTTTTCTACCCAGGTTCCGTAGGCTTCGGCGACCTTGTGATCCACGTCGGCCAGCAGCGTGAACGGCAGATCGAACTTGTCCTTGAATTTGGATTGCGCGGCCGCTTTGTCGGGCGAGACCCCGACGATAACGGTGTCCGCTTTGGTGAACTTCTTGGAGTGATCGCGAAACTCGCAAGATTCCCTGGTGCAGCCGGGCGTGTCCGCCTTGGGATAAAAATACAGCACAACGTTCTTACCTTTGAGACTGGCGAGCGAAAACGGCTGTCCCTTGTCATCATCGGCATGAATCGCGGGAGCGGCGTCGCCTTCTTTCAGAGCTTTGGCCATAGCAATATTCTAGCGGCCCGACGGCGGATGACGGATCGGCGCGGAGATTGTAGACTAGGTAAGATGCGAACCAGTGGAGGACTCCGAATGCGAAATTGGACGGTAGGCTGCGCCATGGGCGCGCTTTTGGTGGCCGGATTGGCGGCCGGGTTGAACGCACAAGACAAGGGCAAGCCGGGCGACGCGGCCAAGGGCAAGGGCGTTTTCGAGCAGTGCTCGGGCTGCCACAGCGTGGACAGCGATGAGACCATCGTCGGGCCTCCGCTCAAGGGGTTGTTTAAGCGCGCCAAGCTGAAGAACGGCAAGCCGGTGAACGATGCCAGCGTGCGCGAGATGATCAGCGAAGGCGGCAACGGAATGCCTCCCTTTGGGGATTCATTGTCGGATCAAGATAAGAACGACGTGATCGCGTATTTGAAGACGCTCTAGCAGGCTGGGCACACAGCAGAGGGAGCGCGGCGGGACGCCGTGTTACATTAGTTTTGCAGACCGGTTTTGCAGGCGCCTTCCCGGAAAGTCCCCATCGTCTAGCCCGGCCTAGGACACCGCCCTTTCACGGCGATAACAGGGGTTCGAATCCCCTTGGGGACGCCAAACATACTCGGTAGTGCGTGATGCCCAAATCGCACAGACCAGTCTGGTGACGTTTGACGATGGCATGCGACCCAAGCCGCAGTCGCGCAAGGACCCCCGTTGTAAATGTGCACCGCGATATGTTGTTGGGTCTGCTATGGACTGCGGCTAAGTCCTGGGGACGCGGCTGGCGGATTAGGCTGCTAGAATGCAATGCTAAGTTCTGCCGGCGTAAATACAAGGAGGTGAGAGCGCGGTGGAGTACAAGATCTTCGGTCCAGGAGGAATGCCCGACGGGGATATACGCGATCAGCTCAAGGACTTCTTCCAACTGGATGAGGCGCAGAGGAAAACAATCCGGGAGGTCTTTCTTAAGAACGAGTTCGAGTATTCCTGGCCCGCACCGCTCCCGGAGGCCCTAGCTGCCAGCAGCTTGCTACCGGAGCAGTTTAGAGGCGCAATAGATTTGGTCCGTTCTCTCCTCTTCGCATGGCGCGAGTACAGTCTTGAGATCCCTGACGTCGAGCGCGATCTTCTGCTGCTCGGCTGCTCTGAGCATGACGTCGACTTATTGATCGATTTCTTAAGGACGCTCTCGGAAGTCAAAGATACTGTTTGGGCCAGGAACTACAAGCGCATTCAACAATTAGATGGATTGCCCACGATGGACAACCTGAATATTATTTGTGACGCTCGCGCGGTCTTTGGAGGGGTCCCCGAGGCCACCGAGCGCGTGAGCCCATCTTACAAAACGCTTCTCGACCTAACGCCCATCGTAATTATGGAAATCATCAGTTCCGATGCCTATGGGCAGCGACAACGTACCGCGGTTCAGATGAATGAACAGCAGTTTGAGATCTTTCAGAGAACTGTCAGCCGGGCTCAGGAGCAACTCGCTATACTGAAGGGGCGAATCGAGCAATTGCCTTCGGGCACATAGGGTTATGCCCACACGGAAATTGAAGCCTCCGCGTCATGATTTAGCTTGCCAGGGGCGGACGCGTCTCGCAGACTACTTCGGAACAAAGCCGCGCTCTATCGTTCTTCACAGAAAACGCGATGCAATGGAGCAGGTCACGAAGGAGCGCGCCGGTGCGTCGCGGAACGTTGGAAACAACAAAGCAGTTGAAATTGCCTCCCGGATCGAAGCGATGCCCATAGACCAGGTTCGAGAGTTGTATCACGAGTTGGTAGACAAGAGGCCAAACTTATCCTCGGGAGAACGTTTCGAGTTTGAGCGCGTGAAAGCACGCCTCGATGCTGAGGACTTCGATGCTGAGCAAGACGCGAGGAATCGCACCTGGGAGCAGAAACGACGCGCAGTCCTCGACTCAATTGAGGACCTACTCGATCGATTACGCGCATCGCATCTCGGATAAGATTCAGTGGCACTCTTCGAGCGGCGAGAAACCCCAGGGAGGTATGCGGATCCGAGAGAATACAGACCTTTCCTCCGTCGCGATTTCCGGCGGATGTGCGCCTACTGCGAGCGAACCGAGGTATACCTTGGCGGAGAGGAGCATTTCGAAGTTGATCACTTCAAGCCCACGAAGATCGCTACGGAGCTGAAATGCTATTATCCAAATCTGTACTACGCCTGCCGAAAGTGCAATCAATATAAGTCTTCGAAATGGCCATCAGACGAGCAAGTCAACAGAGGAAAGGTTTTCGCTGATCCTTGTGCTGAGGATCCTTACTTGGCGCATTTGCTTGAGAGGTGGGATGGGTCACTTACAGAACTGACTGCTTGTGGAGAGTACACAAACGGCCATATTCGGCTCGATAGAGCGGATGTCTGTGAATGGAGGCGACAGCGACAGCTAGCCCGGAACAATCTGCCAACATGGCAGAAATTGGAGGAGTCTCTGCTGCTCGCGCTCGACCTTCCGAGAACCAATCGTAACGAGATCGAACAGCAAATCGAGGCGCTTCGGCAACTTATGGCCGAGTTAAAGGACCGATTTCAACTTGTTTGATGATCTTCATGGCAAGCGGCGCCATTTCATCAAACGTAGCGTCCAACTTCTTAACAGCGTCGGCCAGGAATGCCGCGTGTGCTGACAGGATGACGACGCTTGGGGACGCCATCTCATGCGATTCATAGACCGCGAAGAAGTCGCCCGGCGGCTCACCTACGAGGTGTGCATCCCGATCGTGCGGGATGCGATGATCGCATTCTCGAAGGGCGAGACGAAGCAACTTCTGCGGTCCATCATTCCGTTATCCGAGGGACGCTTATTCGGCGTCATGCCCGGTGCGATGGGCGCGATTGGGAAAAACGCCACATTTGGCGCGAAGCTGATCAGCGTCTTCCACGACAACTTCGCCAAGGGAATACAGTCGCACCAGGGTCTCGTCATTCTCTTCGATCCCGGAACAGGCGCGCCGGTTTGCGTGGTCGATGCCGGCGAGATCACAGCCATCCGAACGGCTGCGGCCAGCGCCGTTGCTACGGAGGTGTTGGCCCGCGAAGACTCGCGCCGCATGGCGATCCTGGGCTATGGGGAACAGGCCGCCACTCACGCTCGGGCGATCGGGAAAGTCCGCGATCTTGAGTCCATCGTGGTATGGGGGCGGTCGCCAGAGCGCGCCCGGGCCTTCGCTGAGCGGATGCAAGCGGAACTGGGGGTGCCCATCTCCGCGTCCGGGAGCGTGCAAGAGGCAGTCGCGAAGGCCGACATTGTCTGTACCGTCACGGCGGCGGCGGAGCCGATCTTGAAGGGCGCCTGGGTGCGGCCCGGTACCCACTTGAACCTGGTCGGCTCCGGCTTCGCGGGGCCAGCGGAGGTGGACAATGACTTGGTGCTTCGCTCGCGCTTCATCGCCGATAGCCGCGAGGGGGTTCTCAGCCAAGGCGCGGAGTTTCTCAGGGCCAAGGAGGCGGGCTTAATCGGTGACGAGCACATCGTCGCCGAGATTGGCCAGGTGTTGGCGGGCGAAATCGAGGGACGCCGCTCGGCGCATGAGATCACCGTTTACAAGTCGCTCGGCCATGTCGTTCAAGACTTGGCAAGCGCCTGGGCGCTGTATTCGCAGGCCGGCTAAACGCTCGATTTAAACACTCAACACGGGACACGGCGACCGCTGGATAATCCCGTGCGCGTGGGTGCGCAGCCGGCCCAGCGTCTCGTGAATCGCTCCGCGGCCGAGCACGATCAGATCCGCGCCCTCTTGCCGCGCTTCTTCCGTGATGGTGGCGACAATCTCGCCGATCGCGATGCGCAGCGGCAGATCCAGCCCAGCAGACTTGAGGCTCGCTTCGATCCGCGCGCGCGACTCCGTCCGTAACTCCTCCTGCAGCGCTTGCCCGCTTTCGAACGACAGCCAGTCGCTGATCGGCCGCACCACGTGCAAGAACTGCACGCCGGCTCCAACCTGCCGGCTGAACTCCGCGGCCCATTGCGCGAGGGCCAGGCTCTTCGAAGTCCCATCCAGCGCGCACAGAATCTTGCGCGGCAGCTCCTCGGCGTGCTGTTTTTCGGCGTGCGCAGCGGTCCACACCGGGCAATGCACATCGTGCAAAACCTTGGACGTCACCGAACCCAGCAGCAGCCGGCGGAACAGGCCGTGTCCATGCGTCGCCATCATCACCAAGTCCACCGCGTTGTCGCGCGTGAACTCGGCGATCTTTATTGCCGGATCTCCTAGCGCCGTCAGCCGCGCGGGCGGCGACTCCAGGCCGTCGATCGCGAGCTTGTCCAAGTGCGCTTGCAGAGAGTTCCGCAGCGCCACCGGGTCCGCCCCAACCGGAGGGCCAATGATGCCCGGCGGCGAAACCCATGCTGGAGGCACCACGCTCAGCACCGTGACCTTGGCGTGAAGCTGCTCTGCGAGCGCGCGAACGTACGGGACGGTAGCCGTGCCGGCGGACGAAAAATCGAAAGGGAGGAGGATGTGCCTAATGTTGGACATGACGTTGGGCATTCGCCTCAACAATCTTACTGAATCCGGCCACTTGTGATACGATAGCTAGCCGCGATCACGAAAGGAGAGCCCCTTGTCTGGCCTCAAACAACCGGTACTCGGAATCCTCGCAACCGCCCTCATCGTCGCCATCTCGCTGGGCTTCATTTCGCTTTTCGATTTTCCCAAGTTTGCGGGATGGGTCGCCACATTTCTGCTTTGCATCATCCCCATGGAGATTGTCATGGGCGTGACGTGGGGACTGAAGCACCCTCCCTTCGCCGCACAGCGCTCGCAGCCCGTCCGCGGCATTCTGTTCAGCCTGATCGCGCTGGCCACCGGCGCGGTAGTTGTGCTCGCCCACTGGACCGGGGTTGGCGGCGGCATCAGCCCTCCCACGCCCATGTTGACGCAGTGCCTGATCGCTTCGGTGGTCATCACGTTCTGCCTCGCCATCATGTGGGGCGGCTGGCCTTTTACGGCGCTGATCAAGAATCCGATGGCGGCCGGACTGGCGGTGCTGGTTGCCTGCTACGTCATCAACTACATTTTCTTCCGCATTTTCTTCAACTACGATTTCATGAAAGGCGCTCCGGTTTACGTGCCCGCGCAGGATCCACATGGACTGTTCAACGCCTGGGCCTGCGTGGTGTTCTATGTGACCGCCATCGGCGTGATGTTCCTGTTCCTGTGCTTCGACCTGTGGCCGTTCACCAAATCTCCCAGCCTGATGAAGCAGCCGGTGCTCGGCATCGTGTGGACAATTGCGGCGCTGGTTATCGGCGGCGGCGCGTACTACATCGGCGTCACCGTGATGCAGATGGACGTGGTGGCGTTCCTGGTCACGGTTCCAATTCCGTTCATCTTCGGGACTATTTTCGTGTTGAATATGCTGCAGGGATCGCTGTTCGCCAAGCTGACGCAGCCGCTGAAGGGTGTGTTGAACACTGTGGCGGCGGCGGTCCTCGGCACCCTGTTCGCGATGATGTATAAACACCTCGCGGAACTGGTGACCGGAAAACTCGATCCGGGCCCTCCCGCGTATCAGTCGGAAATCTGGCTCGCTTCCGCGCTGCTATCCGTCACTTTTCCGTTCCTGGTGGCCTACGCCGACTTTTTCACCATGTGGCCTTTGCAACGGGCCACCGCCGAGCAAGCGATGGAAACGGCGGGCAGCCGCTGACTGAATCGAAGCCGGGGGTGTAATACCCTGGTGCACGCGGCTTCTTCAGACGCTTTCTTGCCAAGTCGGCCTGCGCCTGGGTGTTGATGCCCAATCACGTACACATCGCACTTCGCCCCATGGGCGATCAGGATCTTGCCGCGAAACTCGGGTGAAGCCGCGAGTACCGCTACCTCATCAAGCCGGGGACGTCCGCTCCAAAGATTTTCCAGCGGGCATATAATCGATTCGAATGCCCACGAATCGATGGAACCTTATCGCCCCCTTGGCTGCGATCGCGCTCTCGGGCGCCCAGGCCGCGGCTGCCACCTGCGAGAGTCTTGCAACTCTAGCGCTGCCCGACACCACGATCACAATGGCGCAGACGGTCGCCGCGGGCGCGTTCGTCATGCCCGGGGGCGGATTCATGCCGTCGCCCATCTCGCCCAAGAGCCTGCCTGCTTTCTGCCGCGTCGCCGCAACGTTGCGGCCTAGCAAAGACTCCGACATCAAGATCGAAGTCTGGCTGCCGTCCGACGGCTGGAATGGAAAATTCCAAGGCGTGGGCAACGGGGGCTGGACCGGCTCCATCACCTATCCCGCTCTTATGGAAGCGCTCCAGAAAGGCTACGCCTCCGCCAGCACCGACACCGGGCACACTGGAAATCCCCTGGATGGCAGCTTCGCGCTTGGCCATCCCGAGAAGGTGACCGACTTCGGATATCGCGCCGTGCACGAGATGACGCTGAAGGGCAAGGCCATCGTCGCGGCGTTCTATCAGAAAAACCCGCAATATTCCTACTGGAACGGATGCTCCTCGGGCGGCAAGCAAGGCCTCAAGGAAGCGCAGCGCTATCCGGAGGACTACGACGGCATCATCGCCGGCGCGCCCGCGAACTATTGGACCCACTTGACCACCGCCACGGTCTGGGTGGGCGCCGCGACGCATAAGGATCCGGCCAGCTTTATTCCAACGGAGAAATATAAGGTGATTCACGACGCGGTGATTAAAGCCTGCGATGCGGTGGATGGCCTGAAGGACGGGCTCATCGACGATCCACGCCGCTGCCACTTTGATCCGAAGGTTCTGGAGTGCCCGGGCGGCGACGCGCCCACTTGCCTGACCGCGCCTCAGGTGGAAGCCGCGAAGAAAATCTACGGGCCGGCCACCAACCCGCGCACCGGTGAAGCGATCTTTCCGGGCCTCGAGCCGGGCAGCGAACTGGGCTGGGCATTCATGGCGGGCGGCAAGGAGCCATCCGAGATCGGCGTGGCCGAATTCCGCAACATCGTCTATCACGATCCCAACTGGGACTGGCGCACGTTCGATTTCGACAAAGGCGTCGCCCTGGCCGAGAAGGTGGATCAGAACACCATCACCGCCAATGATCCCAACCTCAAACCGTTCTTCTCGCACGGGGGCAAGCTGCTGATGTACCACGGCTGGACGGACCCGCTGATCGCGCCCGAGAACAGCATCAATTACTACACCAGCGTCCTCGACAAGATGGGCGGGGCTTCCAAGGCGTCCAGCTCCATTCGGCTGTTCATGGTCCCCGGCATGGACCACTGCGGCGGCGGCGCGGGCCCGAATTCATTCGACTCCGTCAGCGTCATCGAGCAGTGGGTGGAAAAGGGAAATCCGCCCGCGACCATCATCGCATCGCACAGCTCGGGCGGTAAGGTGGATCGCACGCGTCCGCTATGCACCTATCCGCAGGTGGCGCGGTATAAGGGATCCGGCAGCATCGATGAAGCCGCGAACTTTGTTTGCACGTCGACGCCGTAAATAAACTCCGGGAGCGGAGTTTTGTGCAGATGCGTCTTCTTTGTGCTACGCTGCACACAAACCATGCCTGATCTTCTCGTCAAGAAGCCCCTCGATATGATCCGCGAGGAGTGCGACGAAGTGGGGACGCACACCCTGAAGCGCGCCTTAGGCCCCACCAATCTGATCGCGCTCGGCATCGGCGCCATCATCGGCACCGGCATTTTCGTGCTGACGGGTTCGGTGGCGGCTCTGAACTCCGGGCCCGCCGTCGTGCTGTCGTTTACTTTCGCCGGAATTGCGTGTGCTTTCGCCGGTCTCTGTTACGCTGAATTCGCCTCGCTGATTCCCATCGCCGGATCGGCTTACACCTACGGATACGCGACCCTGGGCGAGCTGGTTGCCTGGATCATCGGATGGGACTTGATTCTCGAATATGCCTTCGGGGCCGCGACTGTCGCTTCCGGTTGGTCCGCCAATGTCGTGCAATTGCTCGCACGGTTGGGCGTCACGCTGCCTCCACAATGGATCGCCACGCCGGGAACCGAGCTCGCCTACTATCGAAACATGTGGCAGCCCATCGCCTCGCTGCCCGCGACCGTGAACGCCGCCACGCTTCCGCACGCCACCGCGGTCTTCAACGTAGTGGCGTTTCTGGTGATTGCGGTGGTGACCACCATTCTGGTGATCGGTATTCAGGAGTCGGCCACCATCAATTCGGTGATCGTGTTCGTCAAAGTGGGGACCGTGCTAGTGTTCATCGCGATTGCGGCCGCCTTCGTGTTGCATCATCTCGCTCAGGCCAAGGTTAATTGGACGCCGTTCATTCCGCCCAACACTGGTGCGAGGGGCGCCTTCGGATGGTCGGGCGTCTTGCGCGGCGCGGGCAAAATTTTCTTCGCCTATATCGGATTCGACGCCGTTTCCACCGCGGCGCAGGAGGCCAAGAACCCGCAAAAGGACATGCCCGTGGGCATTCTCGGATCGCTGACGCTGTGCACGATCCTATACATCGTGACGGCCGGACTGCTTACCGGCGTCATCAGCTACACGCGCTTGAACGTGGGCGCGCCCATCGCGCTGGGCATGGCCGAGACGGGCGTGCAGTGGGGCGAGTTTCTGGTCTTGATCGGAACCATCCTGGGCCTGAGCACCGTGATGCTGGTGATGCTGCTGGGCCAGTCCCGCGTGTTTTTCTCCATGTCGCGCGACGGTCTGCTGCCGCACTGGGCCGGCGCCGTGCATCCGCGCTTCCGGACTCCCTGGATCTCCTCCATCGTGGTGGGAGTTTTCGTGGCGTTTCTTCCGGCGATTTTGCCCATCGACATTTTGAACGAAATGACGAGCATCGGAACGCTGCTGGCGTTCGTGATCGTTTGCGCGGGCGTGTGGGTGCTGCGGGTCCGCCGTCCCGATTTGCACCGGCCCTTCAAAACTCCCTGGGTGCCCGCAGTGCCGATCTTGGGCATCGTCTCAGCGCTGGCCCTGATGATCGGCCTGCCGCTGACCACCTGGATCCGGCTGGTGGTCTGGCTGATCATCGGCATGGTGATCTACTTGACCTACGGCCGCAAGCACAGCAGCGTGTCGCGATACATAGCGGCGCACGATAAGGTCGCTAGGTAAGGAAACTTAGGATACAGCCATCGCCCGAATGGGGGTGCGACATCAAACCCTGGTACACGCGGCTTTTCAGGCGCGTTTTTGCCAAATTGGGCGAGAAAGCGCCACATAAGTGGTTTTTGGAGTCCGGTATGAATTGGGCGCCTCGCATCGTCAAAACGCGGCTGAAGCCACGTGTACCCGCTTGGCCGAATTTCTTGCACACCGCGGGGCCGGAATGCGTCAAAATAGTTTAGTGCCTTTGCGCCAAGGAATGCTCTTTGCCCAAATGAAGCTCCTACTGTGTTTTGTGGCGGTTGCGCTGGCGGCCCAGGCCGGGGAGTTCGTTGTGCTCGCTAACGGCTTCCGTATCCATGCCGATAGCCACTCCTCCGAGGGGTCCGTTGTCCGGCTCCAGACCAATCAGGGCGTGATCGAAATTCCGGCCAACACGGTGGCGGCGTTCGAGCAAGAAGATTACACGCCACCCGCCGCCGCAGCCAGTCCGGCAGCGGCCCCAATCGCTCCCAAGGCGCTAACGCCCAAGGAGCTGATCACGCAAGCCGCCCTACACGCCGGTTTGCCGCCCGCGATCGTACAGAGCATCGCCCGGGCCGAATCTGGTTACCGCCAGGATGTCGTTTCACCGAAGGGCGCCATCGGATTGATGCAGCTGATGCCGAAGACCGCCGCGCAGCTCGACGCCGATCCACATGATGCCGCGCAAAACGCCGAAGCCGGCGCCAAGTACCTGCGCGATTTGCTGCAGAGATACGCTACTGATCCGCACCAGGTCTCCAAGGCCGTGGCCGCTTACAATGCCGGTCCGGCAGCCGTCGATAAATATGACGGCATCCCGCCCTACGCCGAGACCATTCAGTACGTGAATCGCGTGCTGAAGCAATACGAGAAGGAACAGGCTGATAATCTGAGGTGATGGCGTTCGATGGCCTGCGCGTTGTCTCGTTCGAGAGCCGCCGCGCCGTCGAAATGGGCGAGTTGATCCGCAGGCAGGGCGGCGATCCGTTTGTCGCGCCTTCCATGCGCGAGGCGCCCATCGAGAACAATCCGGAAGCGTTCGAATTCGCCGAGCGGTTGTTCGCGGGCGAGTTCGATTTGATGATCTTTCTCACCGGTGTCGGCACGCGGGCGCTGGATAAAGTGCTGGCGTCACGCTATCCGGCCGGGAAGTTCGCCGAGGCGCTGCGCAAGATCGCGGTGGCCGCGCGAGGTCCGAAGCCCCTGGCTGCGCTGCGCGAAATGCAGGTGCCGGTGACAGTGACCGCGCCCGAGCCCAACACCTGGCGCGAATTGTTGACCGCGCTTCAAGGCCGGACCGAGCGGAAGCAGCTTGAACGCAAAATTGCCGTGCAGGAATACGGCAAATCGAATTCCGAGCTTTTGGAGGCGCTACGCGCGAAGGGCGCCGAAGTGACGCCGGTGCGGGTCTATCAGTGGGATCTGCCCGAAGATGTCGCGCCGCTGCGAGAGGCAGTCCATCGCATCGCCGAGGGCCGCGCCGATGTGGCGATGTTCACAACCTCCATTCAATTGCCGCACCTTTTTCGGATAGCGACAGCCGAGCGGCTCGCCGAACCGATGCAACAAGCCTTGCGCCGCATGGTGATCGCATCCATCGGCCCGACCACCACGGAGACGCTGGAGGAGTTTGGACTCGCGGCGGACATCACGCCCAGCCATCCGAAGATGGGTTTCCTAGTGAAGGAGACCGCCGAGCAAGCCGCGGCGATTCTGGAACGCAAACGTGCCCAATAAAGACAGCCTGCCCGTTCAGCTGGGCAAGTATTACGGGATGATATTCGTCCTACCCGCCGCCGCGCTGGTGGGCTTCGGGATTGGTTATGGACTCGACAAGGTGTTCCATACCACCTTCCTCAAGATCGTCTTTCTGTTCCTCGGAGTTGCCGCGGGCGTGATTGATCTGTTCCGCGAGCTGACCAAAGATGATCCAGCCAAATGAGACCGAATTTTACGATCGGGTAGTCCGGCGCATCAGCCGGATCATCCTGGTACTCGGCTTCGCGGGCGCCATCAGCCTGGCAGCGCTGAAGGGGATTAGCAGCGGATTCGCGTTCCTGATTGGGTCGGCGATATCTTTTGCCAGCTTTTGGGGCTGGCGCCACATCGTGGATGCTTTCGGGCCCAATCCCAAGAAGCGGAACCCGGCGTTTTTCGTTATCCGCCTGCTCGCGCTGGTGGCGGCGGCCTGGGTTATAATCAAGTTTCTTGGATTAAACGTGGCTGCCGCGGCATTGGGGCTGCTTGTGTCGGGCGCGGCGGTGGTCCTCGAAATCGTCTACGAACTAATCTATGCAAGCTGAAACCGAAGTGTGGAGTACTGTCCTGTTCAACCGCTTTTTGGCGGGGCCGCTGGATTCATTCTTGAGTGCCATCGGGAAGCCGGCCGCGGATCCGGCGCATCCGTGGCAGAACTGGATCACGATGGAGATCCTGGTGGTAGCCATCATCCTGGTGTTGTTCGGGGTGCTGCGTTCCAGGCTCTCGGTGGAAAATCCCGGCAAGCTGCAGTTGACGTTTGAAGCCATGTATAAGTTCGTGATGAGCCAGACCGACGACGCGGTGGAACATGGCAAAAAGTACGCGCCATTCTTCGGGGCGCTCTTCGTTTTTATTCTGTTCATGAATCTGATCGGCGTCATTCCAGGATTTGAATCGCCCACCATGACGGTTTCGGTTCCCCTGGGCTTGGCGGTGATCGTCTTTCTTTACTATCACTGGATGGGTCTGCGCGAGCAGGGAATCGGGAAGTATCTAGCGCACTTCGCCGGTCCCATGCTTGCGCTTGCGCCGTTGATGATCATAATTGAGATCATCAGTCATTTTGCGCGGCCGCTTTCCCTCACGGTTCGTCTTTTCGCCAACATGTTCGCCGGCGAGAAGGTGACGCTGACTTTCCTGTCCCTTACATTTCTCGTTGCTCCGGCCGTTTTCATGGGCCTGCACGTCTTTGTCGCATTCTTACAAGCTTATATTTTCATGCTGCTCGCCATGATCTACGTGGGGGGCGCGGTGGCGCACGAACACTAGAGGTTTTTACCGATCGGCTTTATTCGTTCCGAGCGTGAGCCCGCCGTCCCCCAGGGCGGATTGGGAACCACCAACTCGCGAACTATTTTGTACAAGGAGAACACTTCAATGAAACGTAAACTGATGTATGCGGCTGGCGGGTTGATGTTGCTCGCAAGCCCGATTTTCGCGCAGACGCCCGCCGCGAGCGGTGGAGGAACCGACCTCAAGCTGCCCTTCGCTTATCTCGCCATGGGCATCGCGTCCGGTCTCTGCGGCTTGGGACAGGGAAAGCTGGCGGCTTCGGCCTGCGAGGCGTCCGCCCGCAATCCAGGAGCGCAGGCGGGCATCCGATTCGCTCTCATTTTCGGACTGGTGCTGATCGAATCGCTGGCGTTGTACACGCTGGTCATCACCTACATCGCAAAGAGCTAGATTTTTGTGTAATGCCGGGGTGGTCTTCCAAAGTCTGCCCCGTTTTCCATCCATGAAGCTGCACATATGAAACTGCAGGGCATCTTCAGCCCCATCACCACGCCCTTCAATCACGAAGGTGAGATTTGGAAGGTTAAAGTCCAGCACAACATCGAGAAGTGGAACGCTACCGGCCTCGCGGGCTATGTGGTCACTGCATCAACCGGCGAAAGCGTGATGCTGGGCACGGACGAAAAGATCCAGCTCTGGGAATGGGTGGGACAGTGGGCTGCGCCCGAAAAACTGCTGATCGCGGGAACCGGCATGGACAGCGTGCACCAGACGGTGGCGCTGACCAATCGCGCGGCCGAGATCGGCTACAAGCTGGCGCTGGTGAAAACGCCGTCGTTTTTCAAGAACCAGTTCAGCAATCCCGCCACCCAGATGCTGTTCTTCCGCACGGTGGCCGATCAAGCCAAGATCCCGGTGCTGCTTTACAACTTCCCGCAAAACACCGGCGTGGATCTCGCGGCCGAAGCGGTAGCCGAGCTGTCGTACCATCCCAACATCGCCGGCATCAAGGAAAGCTCGGGAAACGTCGAGAAGCTGATGCAGATGGTGCGCGAATCGAAGAAGGGATTTCAAGTCCTGACCGGGTCGGCGACAACTCTTGCGCCATCGCTCGCCATTGGCTGCAGCGGCGGTATCCTGGCTTTTGCGAATCCGGCGCCCTATGCGACCATTTCCATTTGGGAGGCGCATCGCACGCGCGAGCCCGAGGCCGCCCTGGATTGGCAGAACCGGATCGGCCGCGCAGCTAAGCTGGTGACGTCAAAATACGGCATCGGCGGACTGAAGTATGCGATGGATCTGGCCGGTTACTATGGCGGCCCGCCGCGACTGCCGCTGCTGCCGCCTACGCCCGCGGCAAAGCAGGAGATCGAAGAAGCGTTTGCGGATTTGCGCGGCTAGGCTTGCCGGAGCCGGCCGTGAGGGTGTTTTCGCTGTTTCGCGCCTCTTGAGTGGAAGGAGCAATTTTCACCATGACTTTCACGGCTGTTCGATTCGATGCTCGCCCATCCAATCGGTGGCGAACCCTCACGATACTGACTTTGTTATGGGTGCCGGGTATCGCGGCCCAGTCAGCCAACTGGATGGTGCAATCTGTCGGAGGCGCCCCGTCCGCGCGTTCCGGCCTCAAGATGGCTTACGACTCCGTGCGCAGCCAAACTGTCTTGTTTAGCGGAGACAGCGACAACAGTTATGTCAACGACACGTGGTTATGGAACGGCTCCAAGTGGACCGAGGTTTTTCCACAAAACGCTCCGCCCGCGCGGACCAACGGCGGCATGGTCTTCGATTCAGCCCAGGAACAAACCGTTCTGTTCGGAGGAGAGACCGGTACCAATAGTGATTTCGACGACACCTGGGTGTGGGACGGCTCTAACTGGACTGAGGTGTTTCCTCAGAGCAGCCCGACCCCGCGGGAGGTCTTCGGAATGGTGTTCGATTCGGGGCGAGGCCAAGTGGTCTTGTTTGGGGGGCTCGACGAAAATAACAATACTTTGAGCGATACCTGGGTGTGGAGCGGCTCCAATTGGATTCGGCAGTCTCCGCAAACCAGCCCATCAGCCCGGTACGGTCCCTTCATGGTGTACGATTCAGTACACGGCCAAGTGGTCCTATTCGGGGGCGCCACCGCAACTGGCGCTCCTCTAAACGATACCTGGGTGTGGAACGGCGTCAACTGGACCCAGCAGTTTCCGCAGACCTCGCCGCCAGCGCGAGACCTCGGCGCCATGGTTTTCGATACCAAGCAAGGCCAAGCAGTGTTGTTCGGCGGGTACAGCGCATCGAGCACCTTGGGCGATACCTGGTTGTGGAATGGAACCAATTGGACCGAGCAGGCTCCACAAGCCAGCCCGCCTGCGCGCGCTAAGTTCGGCATGGCTTTCGACTCCGTGAACAATGTAAGCGTCTTGTTTGGGGGAAGGGATGTCAATAACAACTTTCTCGGCGACACCTGGACCTACGGCGTCCCCGCGAGCGTTACCCCGCCTCCAGGCCCCGTCGTCAACCAGGTCTTGAGCGCATCGGACTTCGGCGCATTCACGAGCGTGGCGCCAGGGTCCTGGGTGGAGATCTACGGAACGGATCTGGCGCCCGAGACCGGCGGTTGGACCGGCTCCGATTTCCACGACAACATCGCACCCACGACGCTCGGTGGCGTTTCGGTGAGCATCGGCGGACAAGCGGCGTTCTTGGATTACATTTCAGCGACCCAGGTGAATGCGCAATTGCCGTCTAATATCGCCTCTGGAGGAACACTGCAACTGACAGTCACTAATGGAACCGCCAGCGCGCCTGTGAACGTCACCGTAAATCCAACCGAGCCAGGATTGCTGGCTCCAGCCTCGTTCAAGGTGGGCGCGAATCAGTATGTGGTGGCAAAGCATTCCGACGGAACTTATGTTCTTCCCGCCGGGGCTATTTCGGGCGTTGCTTCGAGTCCCGCCCAGCCCGGCGAAACGATCGTGATTTACGGCGTCGGCTTCGGCTCGGTGACTCCCAATATCCCGGCTGGCGAGATCGCAACGCAAGCCAATAAACTCTCCGCGTCCTTTGAAATTCTGTTCGGAAAGACGCCGGCCAAGTTGCCGTATTTCGGTCTTGCGCCGAACTTCGTTGGGCTGTATCAGTTCGATGTCACGGTGCCCACGGTGGCGGATAACGATCTGGTTCCGCTGACGTTCAATCTGGGTGGCGTGCCCGGCGTCCAAACCCTTTTCACGGCAGTGCACCAGTAGCCGTCTTCACGGAGGCGTTCACGTCCTCGATCATGCGCCGCGTGTTTTCGCGGACGGCGTGGACGAACCCATCGCGCGAGATATCGCGATCGCCAAACGCGTACGTCGTGCCGCGCGAGGAGCTCACGATCGCGCCCAGACCATCGTCATTGAAGCATTCAGCCGCTGCCTTGGCGCTTCCGCCCTGCGCCCCGTAACCTGGAACCAAGATCAGCGCTCTGGGAATCCACGATCGCAAGCGGCGGCCTTCTTCGGGGAACGTGGCGCCAATCACAGCGCCGACGGAGCTATAGCCCGACTCGCCGACCAGACCCTCGCCTAGCTCATTCAGCGCGCTCGCGATGGTTTCATATAGGGGACGGCCGGTGGTTTCGAGCCTCTGGTCCTGAAAATCCTTTGAACCCGGATTCGAAGTTTTCAGCACCACGAACAGACCTTTGCCGTGTTTCTTGCACGCTTCGACAAAGGGCGCGAGACTGTCCCGACCCAGATACGGCGTCACCGTGAGAGCATCGCAATCGAACCCGGCATCGCAATCACCCTCCCCGGGACGCAGGTACGCATTCGCGTAGGCCTCGGCAGTGGACGAAATGTCGTTGCGTTTGCCATCGGCGATCACCAGCAGACCGCGCCGTTTGGCCGCGCGCACGGTGTTCTCAAAGGCCTGCATCCCCGCGACGCCATACTGCTCGAAGAACGCCAGCTGCGGCTTCACCGCTGGGACCAAATCGGCCACGGCGTCGAGCACCAGCTCGTGGAATTCCGTGATCGCGGCGCACGCGTCGCCCGGAACGAAGGACGGCATCAGATCGATGCGCGGATCCAAGCCCACAATGCAGCGGCTGTCTTTCGCGAGTATGGCCTCGATCAGGCGATCGGAAAATGGCTGCGGCATCTTTCAGCCATTATCACACGCGGTCAAAACTTAAAGAGGACTTCCCGCAGCGCGTCCTGATATTCCTTGCGCGCGGCCTTCGCCGCCGTTCTCGCGTCTTCCTCGGCGAAGTCCGCCTTCTCCCAGTCTTCCACGGCGACCATGGAATGATCCGGCGTCGCGAGGTTTTCCTCGGAGCGTATGGCGGCGACCCAGCGATCGACCGCCGCCTTGTAGCCGAGTCTCAGTTTGTCCAGTTCCGCATTTTCCATGGTCTTAGAACGCATTCTTCAGGGCCCAGAACAGGAACCCCGATAGGATCATGGCGGCGGGAAGAGTCAGCACCCAGGCCAGCGCGATATTGCGGACTGTGCCCCATTGCAGCCCGGTGTGATTGGCAGCCATGGTGCCGGCGATGCCGGACGAAAGCACGTGAGTTGTACTGACAGGCAGACCGTAATGATCGGCCATGCCGATGGTCAGCATGGCAGTGATTTCGGCGGCCGCGCCTTGCCCGTAGGTGAGGTGGTCCTTGCCGATCTTTTCACCCACCGTTACCACGATGCGCTTCCAACCGATCATGGTTCCCATGCCCAGCGCCATCGCCACGGCAACCTTAACCCATAGCGGAATGAACTTGGTGGCGAGATCGATGTGCTTCTTGTAATTGGCGAGAATACTCTCCTCGTCGGGGGTGAATACCGGTTTGCCGGACTTCTGGACCAACCGGATGGCTTCGCTGACAACGTACATATCGTTGCGGAAGTTGCGGGTCATATCCGGCGGCACGTTCTTGAGCTCTTTGTAAAGGGCTGTCTCGTTGCCGATGTCGCTGACGACGGAGCGCAGCGCGAGCATGGTGTTCGCGTTGAAGTCCTTGGTGCGGATGTAGGCCGTCAAATCGTCGCGCGGATCGGCTACCACCGCCGATGGGTCGACGTACTTGTTGAGCACTTGCACGGTTTGTTGCGACACGGCCAGGAAATCCTGGGTCTGGGAAGGCGTCACAGCGCGATTCAGGGCATAGGTGGTAGGCACCGTTCCGATCAGGATCAGCATGATCAGCCCCATCCCTTTCTGTCCGTCATTTGAACCGTGGAAGAAGCTTACGCCGGAGCAGGTCCCGAACAGCAGGACGCGAATCCAGAAGGGCGGCGGCTCGGTGCCCACCGGCGCTTCGTATAGCCTTTTGTCTTTGATAACCGCCTTGCAGACCAATAGCAGCAACCACGCGATGCCGAAACCCACCAGAGGCGAAAGCAGCAGGGATTTGCCGACCTGCGCCGCCTGGGCCCAATCGACGCCGCTGGTGCCTTGCCGGGGATTCATCAGCTGATTCGCGATGCCGACGCCGATGATGGAGCCGACCATGGTGTGCGAGCTCGAGGCCGGCAGCCCGAAGTACCACGTGCCGACGTTCCAAAGGATGGCGGCGATTAACAGCGCAAAAACCATTGCAAAGCCCGACCCGCTGCCCACTTGCAAGATCAATTCCACGGGCAGCAAAGTGATGATGGTAAATGCCACCAAGCCGGTGGAAGTCAAGACACCAACGAAGTTGCAAAAGCCGGACCACGCCACGGCCAAGTGGGGCTCCATGGTATGCGTATAGATGACGGTTGCAACGGCATTGGCTGTGTCGTGAAAGCCATTCACGAACTCAAAGCCCAGCGCAACCAGCAGGGCCACTCCGAGCAAGATGTACGGGTACGCCGTCGTACCTCGCTCTACCTGCAAGTCGCGAGCGAGGCTGATGATAGTGTAAATGAGACCGACCACGAGAGCCGCCCCGAAGACGGCCATGCCGATCTTTCCGGGGTTTCTCGACATTTTCTCGTGTAGTACGGGGGCGGGTGCGCTAGCGGCCATAGTTCTCCTTCAGCGTGCCCAATATAAACCCGCAATGTTTCAGTTTGAATAATTTCTGGTTACAACGATGTGCCGTGTGGAAAAACCTTCAGTCAATCTTTAGCATGGTGGGGCGGACCCGCTGGTCCGCTGCCGACGCCCCCGCCGGCCTCGGTCTCTCATGCGGTCATGATGGCGGTTACGGTGGTACGGTCAATCACCTGTTGGTACGCGTCCAACATGCCGTCAATCGGCACCACCGTGGTAGCCAAGGATTTGGCATCGAACTGTCCCCTATCCAACAGTTCCACGAACCGCGGAATGTCGCGCATCGGATTGGCGCCGCCATATTGCCCGGCATGATGGGTGCGGCCGCCGATGGTAAACACTACTGCCGGCAAGGTGATGTTTCCCGTGGGAAGGCTAGTGGTCACGATATGGCCACCTGGTGCGCACATCATATATGCCTGTTGCAGCGGAACAATTCCGGTGGGATCTGGCCCGGCTTCGAACTTAGGTTTCGCTCGATCGGCGCCCACAGCTTCGACGACAAAGTCCGCGCCGGCGCCGCCCAGAAGGCCGCCCGAGTCACGTCCGCCGGCCCAAAGCCGGTTATTCGGTCCATTCGAGAGCTCGCGCACTTTCTCCACCAGGTGGTTACCCTCGACATTCGGATCCAATACGTCTGTCGCGCCGACCTTCAGAGCTAATTCCCTGCGAACACGAATCGGCTCGATCGCGATGATCTTCGATGCCCCGGCAATCCGCGCGCCCTGAATCGCGCTCAATCCCAGGGGACCGCACCCCACCACAGCGACGATCGATCCTATACCTACGTCCGCCAAGACCTGAGACGCAGTGCAGCCCAGGCCCGCCACGGTCACGCAGCTGCAGACCATGCCTAAGTCGGCGGCCGAGGCCTTGGTGAATACCGGCACCACCCACTCCTCGAAGGTAACCATCAACTCGGCCAATCCGCCGATATGCGAGTTTGCATACACCGGCGTGCCATCGCGCATGTCGGCGATGGGAACCAGATCGCTGGGGCCCTGGCGCCCGAGAAACTGGCACATGTCCGCGCGGCCGCGGAGGCATTGATAGCAGGAGCCGCACTGGGGAGTTCCCGAGACGCAAACACGATCGCCCACTTGAACGCGCCGCACCTCGGGACCGACAGCCTCCACGATTCCGACGCCGCCATGGCCCTGAATCAAAGCCATGCGAGACATGGCAAGGAAAGCGGGAGGAATGGGACGGGGAGGAGACCCGGCAGGCGGCGGGGGCGGCGCGCCCGGCTGCGGAAGCCCGAGCACATCGCTCGAATTGGAATAGCAAAGATTGGTTGCCTCGGTGCGGACCACGATTTGACGGCCGGCGATGGCTCGCAGCGTGAGTTCTTGCAACGTGGTGCGGCCCGGTCCAGTACCGCGCGAAACCCATCCGCGAAATTTCCGGCCGGGCGCGGCGGGCTTGGATGGCGCCGCCTTCGTTTGCGCCAGCAAAGCGCCGCTTTGCGCGGCGAGCGCCACGCCTCCGGTCAGCACACCCCGGCGGGACAGTGCAGAGTCTTTGGGTTCCATCGGAACCAGTGTATCGCTACTTGATTCGATCCTTATTGCCGAAATCCGGTTTCGCGGGCTGGTACTGGGACCTCCCGGTACCAATCGGCGATGCCAGCGTGCGCGGGATCGGTAGATTATCAATCAGGAACCATGCCGATGGACACCCAACTTGGATACGATCCCGCCAACTACTACGTGTGGCGGGCGCCGGACGGCTTTTCGATCCACCTCAGCTTGGACTTGGTTCGGGAACTGGCGTCTCAAGTTGCAGGGTCCGAGGAAACCCGCGGACTTTTGCTGGGACGCACCGCCGGCACCCCTTTCGCCGCCACAATGGCCGAGGCCTTCGTGCTGGTTTCGCCGTTCGAGGATTTCGAGAGCGCTCGGCTTCAAGTCGGTTTGGCGGCAACCTCTCGGCAGACCGAGGAAGACGCGGGACGCGAGCAGCGCGTCATCGGCTATTTCCGGTCGCAGCGCGATGGCCGGTTGACTCTGAGCGAGCGAGACATGCAAGCCTTCGATCAGCTGTTTTCCGAAACCGGGAACATCGGATTGCTAATTCGAGCCCCGCAGCGCGGCGACCGTGATGCCGCGCTGTTCTATTGGCAAGACGGCCGGCCCCAGCCCGGCGAATTCGGGTTCGGGTTTCCGTTTGACGCGACGAAATTGGCGGCCGGCCACCCAGGTTGGCGCTTTTCAAATTCGTTGCTGCCGGAGCAAAAGGCTCCAGCGCGATCCGTCTCCCGCCGGTCTCCGGAGGCGCCGCCGCTGGTTGCTCCGAGCGAGGGCATTCGATGGTCCAGGTTATTGCCGACCGCGGCGCTGGTCGTCACAGGAATCATTGCGGCTCAGGTGGTCTGGCATTCCAAGGGAACGGCGTCGGCGGACTCGACCCCTGCCGTTCAGGAGACTCAAACGTCAACGGCCGGTTATGAAACGCCATTGGGCCTGAAGGTAACCGTGCAGCCGCATCAGTTGGAGATTCGCTGGGATCGCGCGGCATCGGCCATTACGGCCGCTGCCAAAGGCACGATGCGCATCTCGGAAGCCGGCGTGACGGAAGCTGTTCCGTTCGACGCGCGGGAGCTGCGGGAAGGCTTCGTCGCATATACGCCCAGGACGAACGACGTCAGCATCCGGTTCGAAGTGACTGCGGTGGATGGCGCCGCGACGACGGAATCGATGCGGGTAGTAGCGATTCCGTAAATGGCCGCCTGACGCGAACCTGGCGGAGGAAGAGGGATCCGCTCGACCCTAAGACTCTGACTCCACGACAACAATTTGCATGATTTGCAAGATTGGCATTACATTAAGAAGTTTGGCTGGTTTGAGATGCGAACTCGCCACGGTGATTCCGCATCAACAAAGCGCGATCTGCCTGCCGCACCTTCAGTGAATCGTCGGTCCGAAATCGTTTCCGCCGCCGAGGTCACCTTCGACCGCCTCTTCTGCTCGTCGATCCCATGTCGCCGCCAATGCATCCGCGGTAACTTCCAATAGTTCAAGC